>CERV01033360.1_pt1 | contig 30069 bp, 29 predicted proteins | sample 530871 | NCBI WGS metagenome assembly CERV01 (sample SAMEA2621045, study PRJEB7988) | marine metagenome | biome: marine biome (ENVO:00000447); feature: deep chlorophyll maximum layer (ENVO:xxxxxxxx); material: "saline water (ENVO:00002010), including plankton (ENVO:xxxxxxxx)" | depth 50 m
ACTAAAGCTAGTAGTGCCAATACCCATAAAGTTGAGCCTGAAAGGTGTAAATGTGTCTCATTATGAAATGTTGATGGCTCTAACCAATGCTCTAACCGTTTAGTTGAAGATGAAAATGGTAATTGGATTAAACCGCCGACCACTGAAAGAACCGCCAAAGCTACAAGTGGGAAAGTCATTGTCCATGGCGACTCATGCGGTTTAATATCTCCGACAGCATCATCAGCAGCATCAGCATCAGCATCAGCATCAGCATCAGCATCAGCTAAATATCGGGGCTCACCGAAAAATGTAAGAATAACTTGACGAGTCATATAAAAAGCTGTCAAAAGTGCAGTCACTATCCCCACAAACCAAAGTAGTGGACTCTTATCCCACGCAAAAGCAAGAATTTCATCTTTTGACCAAAAACCTGAGAACGGTGGAACACCGGCAATTGCTAACCAACCAATAATAAAAGTTCCCGCGGTAATTGGCATTAAAGAACGGAGACCTCCATAGCGACGAAGGTCTTGCTCACCACCCATTCCATGGATTACTGATCCTGCGCCAAGAAAAAGTAGAGCCTTGAAAAAAGCATGTGTAATCATATGGAAAATGGCTGCTGTATAAGCGCCACATCCAACTGCTAAAACCATGTAGCCCAATTGGCTTACAGTCGAATATGCAAGAACTTTTTTTATATCTGTTTGTGCAACAGCTATTGAGGCCGCAAATAAAGCTGTTCCGACTCCAATCCATGCAATCAACCCAGTTGACCATGTAGAAGCTTCTGCCATGATTGGATTAACTCTAATTAATAGGTAAACACCTGAAGTAACCATGGTCGCAGCGTGGATTAATGCTGAAACCGGAGTTGGACCAGCCATTGCATCCGGCAACCATAGGTACAGGGGAAATTGTGCCGATTTCCCCATAGCTCCAACAAAAAGCATCAAAACTATAAATGTAGTAGTGGTTTTAGCTATTTGATTAGATTCTAAAATTTCAAATATTTCTAGATATTGAAGGGAACCGAAATTGAAAAAAATCAGAAACATTGCAACCATAAAACCCCAGTCGCCAACCCGATTCGTTATAAATGCTTTCTTTCCGGCAGTTGCATTTGCTGGATCCCTGAACCAAAAAGAAATTAAGAGATAGGAACAAGCTCCAACACCTTCCCAACCAAGAAAAGTAAGCAGAAGATTGTCGCCTAATACAAGTATCAGCATTGAGAACGCAAACAAATTCAAATATGTGAAAAAACGATTGAAATCCGAATCACCATGCATGTACCCAATTGAATAAAGATGAATTAAAGTACCGACCCCAGTAATAAATAAGCACATAGTAATTGATAAGGGGTCAGCTAGAAAACCTATATCAACTTTAAAATCTCCGACTGGTATCCAATCAAAAAGAGTAAAAACTGATTGTCTATTTTCATTTTTTTCTAAAAGCATTCCAATGAAAACAAGCAAGACCGATAAAAAAGAACCTGCCATAGCGGTCGTCGCTAACCATCCTGCAATCGGTTCTCTTACTGATTTCCCTAAACAAATAAGAGTCAAAAAACCCACGAGAGGGAAAGCAGGAATAAGCCAAACCAGATCCAACATTTTTATCCGCCTAAAATCTTTAGATCGTCAGCATTAGTCCTAGAACGTCTTCGCATAATCGCAACTACTAGTGCCAAACCTATAACTACTTCCGCTGCCGCAACGACTAAAACGAAAAATACGGCTAGTTGACCCCCCAAGTCATTTAGATGAGAACCAATACTTACAAATGTAATATTGACTGCATTTAACATTAATTCAATGCACATAAACATGATTAAAGGATTACGTCTTACTAAAAGACCTGTAGTGCCAATTGAAAAAAGAATTGCCGCTAGAAGCAAATACCAGGTGGTCGTGATGCTCATTCTTCACCTTTTTCTTCTAACTCATCTTCTAAATTGTCATTTTGCTGCTTATCTAAAGTTGATATAAGCGGTTTTGTCGGACGGGTCGAAAGAACAACTGCTCCCACGACGGCAACTGTTAACAAGAGAGCAGTTAGCTCCACAGAAAAGACGTGTGTAGAAAATAATGCTTCCCCTAAAATTTTTGTATTATCGGTTGCATCCCCAATGGGAGTATTCGCTACTTGTTCCCCTGTCGGACCTCCAACAGCAACTATCAAAACTGTCAAAATAATTCCAAAAATTGAAGCTCCCAAAACAACAGCTAACGGTCTTTGACCAGAAATTGGTTCGACTTTTAGATCTTCTGCCCTATCAACTCCTAGCAAAGTAATTACAAAAACAAAAAGTATTACTATTGCTCCGGCATAAACAATTACTTGTATTGCTGCAAGAAACGTCGCTTCTAAAAGGACAAACAAGACAGCTACCCCAAATAACGTTTGAACCATAAATAAAGCTGAATGAACAGGGTTCTTAGAAAAGATTACTCCCAATGCGCCACTTAAAATAACAGCTGCACTTATTAAAAAGACAACCGTTTCCATTACTGTTCCTCTTCTGGAGTTTCAGTACCGCTTTGACCTATCTCAGCTTTACGAATTCCATAACCCAGATCACCCGACCAAGCGATTTGACCTTCATAAGAAGCATCCCCATTTGGAGAAGTTGCCCGTAACCATCCAGAAGTATTTAGGTCTTCGCCTTCACGCCAATCTTCCCATGGCAACTGTTTAGGTTTTCCAGATTCTGAATCGACTAAAAGTTCTTCTCTTGTGTAAATAGCATCATTTCGATTTGTAAATGAGAACTCAAACATTTTGCTTTCTGTAATAGCTCCTGTTGGGCAAGCTTCAACACAAAGATCGCAGTGAATACAACGTAAATAGTTGATCTCATAAACGAAACCGTAACGCTCTCCTGGAGAAACAGGATTATCGATCGGGTTATCCGCCCCTCTTACGTAGATGCAATTTGCGGGACAGACACCAGCACATAGTTCACAACCTATGCACTTTTCCATGCCATCTTCATACCGGCCGAGTACATGTCGTCCATGAAGCCTTTCTGGTTTCGCTCGCTTCTCTGATGGGTAAGGAGTTGTAACGCGTTTTTGAAATATTTGGCGAAATGTTACTAAGAACCCTTTTAGATAACTCATTAATCTACACCTTTAGATATCTCGGAAAGATCAGCGGCGTGGAGACTGGAGTCTTTAGCTTTTTTGATAGCTCCATTTAATAAAAGAGCAGCCAACGATAAGGCGATTAAACCTATCGGAACTATGAGAAAAGTTGACCAACCTCTATCTTCGCCTATGTTTAATGCCGCTATCAAAAGAAACCACCCCAAGGAAGCTGGGATAAGCAGTTTCCAACCTAGATCCATGAGTTGGTCATAACGCAATCTTGGAAGGGTGGCGCGAAGCCAGACAAAAGTAAATAAGAATGCCATCACTTTTAAGAAGAACCAAAGAATCGGCCATACCCACGCGACTTGTTTTATCAAAATTGGACCGTTTGGACCGCCGAGGAAAAGAGTTACCGCAATTGCAGACATAGTAATCATGTTCATGAACTCTGCTAGAAAGAATAGAGCAAAGCGTATAGAGCTGTACTCTGTGTGAAAGCCGCCGACAAGCTCTTGTTCTGCTTCAACTAAATCGAAAGGCGGCCTATTAAGTTCCGCAGTTCCTGCGATAACAAAAATCACAAAAGGAATCACACCTGTTGACACCAAATTCCAATTCCAAGTTGCTTGACCTGAAACTATGCCACTTGTTGAGAGAGTCCCAGAAGATAAAAAAACTGTTGCCATGGAGAGACCTAAAGCCGCTTCGTAGCTAATCATTTGAGCTGAAGCTCTTACTGAACCTAATAAAGGATACTTTGACCCCGACGACCAACCAGCAAGCATCACGCCGTAAACAGCAATGGAAGAAAGAGCTAAAAAAAGAAGGATACCTACAGGTGGGTCGGCTACTTGTAGGAGTGTTTTGTGTCCGAAAATGGAGACTGTCCCATCCCCACCGTTTGTAAAGTCACCACCGATTGGGACAATCGCAAAAGATAAAAAGGCAGGTACCAGTGAAAGATAAGGGGCTAAACGGAAAACAACACGATCTGCGCGGTCAGGTAATAAATCTTCTTTGAAAAAAAGTTTTATTCCATCTGCCAAAGTCTGAAGTATCCCCCAAGGTCCTGCTAAAGAAGGTCCCACACGGTTATGCATGTCTGCAACGATTTTTCTTTCAAACCAAATCACAAGCATCACCGAAATCATTAACAAAGCGAAAGCAATGACAACTTTTAATAACATGACAGCCACTACCGAGAAACCAATATCTGAACTGAGTAGTGGATCAGAAGCAATTATCATCATGTTTTCTCAATCTTCAAATCATTTACAGGCAATGATGAATCAATCAATTTTCGAATATCTGGACCTTCCTGATTCCAAAGAGCGTGAATGGTTCCGCGAGTCACTTCTGGGTCAGGAATAAGTCTGGTTCGAATTTCACCTTTCGAACCGATTAAACGAACTGTTGAATCAGGCGTTATTCCAAGTTTTTCCATATCTTCTGGACTAGCTTTTATCCGGCTTCCGGGTGCGAGCCCTTTAAGAGCTGTACTGTGAGCTGAAAGAACTCCCTTGTCGTACATGCTTCTTGTCACGACTAGTCGAAACGAGTTGGGTTTTTGTTTTGGAATTTTTACTGGGGAGGTGTGTGCTTTGTTTAAGCCTCTATTCAAAACAACCCCTTCTTGATCTATTTTTTCTACTTTTGAAAGGTCAAAATCTTTATGCACCCCTGAAACTAAAGAAATCTCTTCACACAATTCTTTAAATGTAGATGGACCAGAGTTGGGAGCAAGGTATTGAACCAGGTCTAAAGCAATCATCCAATCTGGTCGAGCTGTTCCAGGAGGAGTAACACTTTTTCTGATCGGGCTTATTCGACCTTCAAGATTAGTAAATGAACCGTCTATTTCTGTAGCAGTAGCAGCTGGCAAAACAATATCAGCATGAACGACACTGTCTGTTGCAAAAATGTCAACTGCTATTACTGTCTCAATTCTGTCTAAAGCTTCTTGGACAAGTTGAGAATCAGGAAAGTCCATAATCGGGTCAGCAGCCAAAAGAAGCAGAACATCTATTTGTCCATTAGTAGCGGCTTCAAGCATTTCTTTAGTTTTAAGACCTTTATGGTCGGGGCGTATTGGCCAACAGTTTTGTAATGCGTCTGAACCTTCTTCTAGATAGCATCTTCCTGGTAGCAGGCCAGGAGAAAGCCCCATGTCTATTGCACCGTTGATATTGCCTCTCCTCAACAATGGCAAGAAAGAAGCTTTTGGTAGATATTCTTGAAGTTTGATAGCTCCTTCTTCAACAATTGAAGAAGTCTCTGCTAATGAGGTGCGTCCTAATAGAACTGAAACCGAATCGTTGTTCTTAATTATTTTGTCAACTCTTGTCAACTCTTTAAGAATGTCGTCTTCAAGTTCAGAAGGCTCACCAGATAATGCGTTTACTGCCTCAAGAGTTTTTCCGGGTGGCACTCTTATCGAGTGAGTAGCTAATTCTGAAAGACCTGTTTTTGTTGGAGTTAGTTCAATAAGTTTGCATTGGTCTTGAAGTATTGCGTGTCTTAACCTTAAATAAAGAGTCCCTAGTTCCTCTTTCGGGTCAGCACCGAGAAGAATTATCACTCCACCAGGTTTGCAAGTTTTATCTATTGTCGATGGATTTAAACTAAGAAGCACTTCCGGTGAAAATCCATCATCTAGTTGAGCGTCAACGTTATCGGTACCAATTATTCCTTTTGTAATTTTGCTCCAAATATACTGGGCTTCATTTGTTAGACGGGATCCACCAATAACAGCTATTCGTTCTGGCGTAGTTTCATTTATGGCTTTTGCAAATTTTTCATAAGCTTCAGCCCATGAAATTGCTGCAGTGTGCTTTTGATTACCGTCTACAACCTCATTAGCCGTCAGTGGTTCAGAAAGTCTGTTTTCATTTGAGTATGCTTCGAAAATAAATCTTTCTTTATCAGTTAACCAACCCCAGTTAACAGAATCGGAATCAACACCGGTAAAACGCAACACTCTGTCTCTCGATTCTTGAACGGAAATTCTGTTTCCGGCACTGTCAAAAGTACTAGTCGATTCAACTTCAGTTAAATCCCATGGCCTTGCTTTAAATCTGAAAGGAGCTGCTGTTAACGCACCCACTGGACATATTTGCACCGTATTCCCGCTGAAGTAAGAGCTAAAAGGCTGATCTGGATATGTATTAACTTGAGTCTTGTTACCTCGATCAATGAAATGTATTAAAGAATCTCCTGCGACTTGATCTGCAAAACGTGTACACCTATCACAAAGAACACATCGTTCGCGATCCAAAAAAACATTCTCGTTAACTGGAATAGGTTTTCTGTACGTACGTTTTTCCTCAATAAAGCGACTTTCTCCCGCACCGAAGGCCATTGTCTGATCTTGCAGGGGACATTCACCACCTTTATCACAAATAGGGCAATCAAGCGGATGATTTATTAATAGGAATTCAAGTACGCCTTCTTGTGCTTTTATAGTTTTTTCAGATTGAGTATCTACGACCATCTCATTACTGCACTCAATCATGCAGGAAGGTTGAAGAGCCGGTCCTCGACCTGTGTCTATTTCCACCAAACACATCCGGCACATACCAACAGGTTGCATACGAGAATGATGACAGAATCTCGGAATATAAGTTCCATTTCTCTCACAAGCGTCTATCAGCAATTCACCAGGTTTTGCTGTTACTTTTTGCCCATCAACTGTTATTGAAACGGCGGTTTCAGCAGATGTTATGTCTGTCATGTGACCACCTCTTCAACATCTAATGACAAAGGAATCGGATCACGTCTTGTAATAAGAGAATCGAATTCATCTCGGAATCTTCGTATGGCGGAAACAATCGGAGCTACAGATGAAGGTCCTAACGGACAAATAGTTGTCTGACTTGGAGGGAACGGGACCGCTTCAAGACCTTCGTCGGAAAATGCAGCAGCCGGATAAGGCCCTGGGCTTATGTTGTCACCTATGTCTAAAAGCAAATCTATATCTGACGGTCTTCCATCACCATCTAAAATTCTTTGAAGAATTTTCTCTTCCCATGTGGTTCCTTCTCGGCAAGGAGAACATTTTCCACAAGATTCACGGGCAAAAAATCTAACAACGCTTAAACAAGCCTTAACTGCATCAGTTGTTTCGTCCATCACAACCATTGCCCCAGAACCAAGCATTGAACCTGCAGCTCCTACCGCACTAGCCTCTAGTGGCACATCTAGTTGTTCTTGAAAAAACCATGGGGCTGACCCTCCGCCAGGTATAAACATTTTTAACTCGTTGTCATCTCTTATGCCTCTGCAAAAATTATCACCATAAAAAAGTTCTCTAAAGGTGGTAACTCCATGTTCAACCTCATAGACACCCGGTCGTTTTACATGACCAGATATTGCAAACATTCGTGTTCCAGGTGATGACTCTGAACCAAATTCTTTATAAGCAGAGGCTCCATTATTCAGAATCCAGGGAAGATTAGAAAGTGTTTCAACATTATTTACAATCGTCGGCTTACCGTATAAGCCAATTGCAGCTGGAAAATAAGGGGGTTTTAAACGTGGCATTCCACGTTTTCCTTCAAGACTTTCTATTAACGCTGTTTCTTCTCCAACTATGTATGCTCCTGCACCCCAATGCATTACTACATCAACAGAAAAATTAGTATCTAAAATATTTTTTCCGATGTAACCGGCTTCATACGCTTCATCGAGTGCAAGAGCTATCCGTTCTTGCGCCAAAGCCATTTCACCCCGAACATATAAAAAAGCCTGAGATAAGCCAAGTGCATAGCAGGCAATCAAAACTCCTTCTATTAGCTGGTGCGGATCTCTTTCCATTAAAAGCCGGTCTTTGTATGTCCCTATTTCACTTTCATCTCCGTTAACCACTAAATATCGTGGCCAAACCCCTTCGGGAGGGAATCCCCACTTAATTCCTGCGGGGAAACCAGCACCTCCGCGTCCAAGAAGACTGGCTTCTCTAACCTCATCATGAACTTGATCAGGGGATCGATTAAGTGATGACTTTAAACCTTCATAACCACCTGTTGACAAATACTTATCAAGTGTAAAAGAATCTGTATGTTTAAAACGGCTTGTAATAAGCTTTGGGCCCTCATTTTCGACGAAACCAGGTGCATGTTTTACATAACCGGTCTGTAAAGATGACTCAACCATCAAACAACCTCTTCGATCCAGCTTGGAGGGCCTTTTATTTCCTCTGGATGTTTAATCCCAGCAGAAAGTTTCTTAGGTATTTGTTGACGGACCCGGCTTAAAGTTCCATGTTCAGGCATATCTCCTTGATCATCAGCGCAACCTTTAGACAAGGGACTTTCACCTGCTTTTAGATCTACGATTACCTCGTCAAAAAGTTCCGGCGTCGCTCGATGGAAATAACGATAATTCACAGTGAAACAAGGAGCTTCCGTGCAGGCGGCAACGCATTCGGCTTCTTCGAAAGTAAAAAGGCCATCTTCTGTCGTGCTGCCTTCTTCTATATCCAAGGCTGCTTTCACATGTTCAAACAGTTCATCTGCTCCCAATAATTGGCAAGAAATATTTGTGCAAACTTTTATTAAATACTTTCCAACTGGATGAAACTTAAACATTTCATAAAAAGTCCCCGTGCCTAACACTTCTACTGATGTTGTATCAGTAAGTTCTGCAATCTGCTCCATTGCGGGTTTTGTAATCCAGCCCTCTTGTTCTTGGGCTAAATGAAGTAAAGGTATGAGCGCAGATCTGGCCATTGGATAGCGACTAACAATTTCTTTCGCGATTTCTTCATTCTCTTCGGTGAAAAAAGCCACTATCGATCAACTTCTCCCATAATCGGGTCAATAGAAGAAATAACAGCTACTGCATCTGCAATCAGGCCGCCTCTCATTAAGTGGGGCAGGGTTTGTAAATTTACAAAACTTGGTCCTCTGATGTGCATCCGGTAGGGATTAGAAGTTCCATCAGAAACTAGATAACAGCCCAACTCTCCTCTTGGTGATTCAACCGCTGTGTAAACTTCGCCGGGAGGGACATGAAAACCTTCAGTAAATATTTTGAAATGATGAATTAACGCTTCCATTGACTCATCAATACGAGCACGTGGAGGTGGTGTGATCTTTTTGTCTTGAATTCGATAATCACCTGACGGTATTAGATCCAATATCTGTTCGACTATTCGTAAGGACTCGCGAACTTCATTTAATCGAATAGCAAAACGATCGAAAGAGTCACCGTGTGTTCCTACAATTACATCAAAATCAACTTGGTCATAAGCCAGATATGGTTCATCTTTTCTTAAATCCCAATCGTAACCAGTTGATCTAAGTATCGGACCTGTAGCTGATAGGGCAAGTGCTTCAGAGGTATTTAATGAACCTACGCCTTGAAGTCTTTTCTGAAATAATGGTTGACCTGTTAGTAAATCATCATATTCATCAAGCCGTGGTGGAATTATTTCTAGAAGATTTCTCAAATCAGCTTGCCAGCCATCATGTAAATCCACTGCAACTCCGCCTGGGCGGATGTAGTTATGATTCATTCTTAAGCCAGTTACTTTTTCGAAAAATCTGAGCACTTCTTCCCGTTCGCGCCATCCATAAATCATCATCGAGACCGCACCAAGATCCATACCGTTTGTTGCTTGAAACAGTAAATGCGAACTAATTCTGTTCAGCTCGCACATGAGCATTCTTATCCATGTTGCTCTAGGAGGCACTTCAATATCTAAAAGTTTTTCTACAGCAAGAGAAAACGCAAGTTCTGTAAAAAGTGGCGAGGCATAATCCATTCTTGTCACATTTGTCGAACCTTGTGCATATGAAAGCGTCTCAGCAGTTTTTTCCATTCCAGTATGCAAGTAGCCAATTACAGGTTTTGAACGTTCAACAGTTTCACCTTCTAACTCCAAAATAAGTCTGAGGACTCCGTGAGTTGAAGGATGAGAAGGTCCCATATTAAGAATCATTCGTGTTTCTTCTGATGGATCTGAAGTCTCAGTAATTTCATTTCCAGCTTTAGAAGTGGCGTCTGACTCACTTATTCTCAATACTGCGCTACCTTCTCGAAGGCGAACCCTGCCATCGTTACTTGTACCAGATAAAGACTGGCTATTGGTCGCCACAACTTCAGATGTCATCGCTTTACCTTGCTAGCTTTGAACTGAACAGGTATTTGTCCAACAGAAAAATCTTTTCTTAAAGGGTGACCTACCCAATCTTCTGGCATAAGAATTCTGGTTAGATCAGGATGATCAGAAAAGTTAATACCAAACATGTCAAAAACTTCGCGTTCCATTGCCTCTGTTCCCGGATACAGATCGAATAAAGAAGGGACTACAGGATTTTTTTCTTCGACTTGGACTCTGAGACGTAAACGTTCCCGAGTTTGATGATTGATCATTAATATAACAACTTCAAAACGTTCCGGGTTCACACTTTCCGGTAGGTCTGTGCGAGTTGGAAAAGAGACATAATCTACAGCGGTCAAATCAATGACCATATTGAAGCCTTCTTGCTTTAGCGCTGTGACTAAATCGATGAGCTCTTCAACTGATGGGTGTAAAACCCGTTGACCGAATATCTCGACAGTTGGAACATTCACCGAGACTCCAATTCAACAGGCTGACTAATTTCAAATGGGGGCTCAGAAAGTTGTATCGCCGCCCCACCGGAATTTTCTTCACGTCTGCGTGTTAATTCACCAGACTGTATTTTTTCGTGCAAAGTCAAAATCGCGTGCATAAGAGTCTCTGGACCAGGTGGACACCCGGGTGCATAGACGTCGACTGGAACTACTTGGTCAACCCCTTGAACAATTGCATAATTATTAAACATCCCTCCGGATGAAGCGCATACCCCCATAGATATAACCCATTTGGGTTCCATCATTTGATCATAAATTTGGCGAAGTATCGGGGCCATTTTTTGGGAAACACGTCCTGCCACAATCATTAGATCTGCTTGTCTAGGAGAAGCGCGAAAAACTTCCATTCCGTATCTAGCTAAGTCATAGTGTGCAGCTCCGGTGGCCATCATTTCAATCGCACAACATGCCAAACCAAAAGTCGCCGGCCAACAACTACGCGCGCGAGACCACTTAACAAGGTTTTCGATTCTCGCAGTAATGAAGTTGTGCTCTAATCCTTCTAGGCCTTCTCCATTGACTTTCGCAAGGTCCCCAATCAGAGGTACTCGTGCCATTAGCTACTCACCTCTTGATTTTCAAAACTTTGATTAGTCAAGTCACGACCTTCTTGACCTACTTTACGAACCCCAACACGACGAATTGTATTAGAGGTATTTCTTGTCAAGGAAACAACAGAATCTTTTGGTTTTATTTGTTTATTTGGGCCCCATTCAAGTGCCCCTTTTCCTATCAAGTAAATAAACGATTCAAATACTGCTAAGGCAAAAATGACAACTGCGACTAAACCAAAAAGCCCCAAAGATCTGTGAGACAACGCCCAAGGATAGAAAAAAATGATTTCTATATCAAAAACTATAAAAATCATTGCCACTAAATAGAAACGAACTGGGAATCGCTCATTTGGATCTTCTTCTGCAGGAATAATTCCACATTCATAAGGAGCTTGTTTTCGATCATTTGGACTACGTGGAGCCAATAATCGAGAAACTACAAAACTAATAGCAGCAAATAAGACTGCGAGAACAAGTAAAGCTATGACTGGGAGGTATTGACTAGTCAAATTAACACCTCCGATAATTTGAGAAGACAGGCTGGGTTATCTTCATCGTTTTACTCGGTTGTTGACGCGAATTCTTGTCTTTTAGCCATTAGTTCTTTGTCTCTTACGTGAAGCCAGTAACAGAGGGCTAAAAAAATTATCAGTGATCCAATAGTAACTAACGCTGGTCGTAGTCGCCTTGTTCCAAGATCACGAACCATTATTGTTGACACAACAGGTTCCTCTTGGTCAATAACTGGTCGCGGAGGTGCCATGCCAGGAATCGAAGGCTGCTCTACAACTCTTTGCAACTGCACGACCGCGTATCTGGTTGGGTGTGTTATTCGCGCCGTATTGGTTACCCAAAGACTTATTCGGTCCCACCTATTTGGATTATCATTAAGTTCCGGCTTACCTCCATAAGTGAAGGCATCAAGGATTTTGAAATCAGAAGTGCTTACAAACCCAAGCTCAGTCTGAACCAAAACATCAGCAATTGCTTGTGCTTGTGCGTCGCCTGATTCTGCTGTTGATAAAAGACGCCACCCATTCAAATCATCGAGCCCGTAATTTTTAACCAAATTAGGTGATACTGCGGCTAATTCTGAATGAGTTATTGTTTCATTTCTTAATTGCTTATCGGCCTGCAATGCGGCTAAATCTTCTAAACTCAATTCTGGGTAATCAGACTCTGTTGGCAGTTTATTAAATTCCAAGTTTGCGATCTCATCTCCAGACCGCACAACCATTTCATAAGCCGATAAAAGGTCTTCTTGATCAGGCAAATCACGCGCTTCCATCAAAGCGCTTGAACCTAAGTCACCTACATTAATGTCAATTGTTCGCCAACTCGGATCTGCTCCCTTCCATCCCGAACCGTAAAGCCACCAACTGATTCCAAGGATCACCATAAACCCCATTAACCCTGCAAGGGTTAATAAAGTGCTGAGTCGTGCTCCCGAATTAGTTGCCATTATCAACCAAACAGAACCAATTAGCACGACTGTACCTACAGCTACAACGAGTATCCCTCGTACTTCAAGATCCCAAGAAATGCCGCCTAATGTTGTAAGGAGATCAACCACTACATGCTCCTTTCATAAGCAACAACTGCATCAATTTGTTCAGGAGTCAGCACTCTGCTTCGCGTAACTGTTCCAACCACATTTAAGTCATCAGTTCTTCCACCAAAACCAGGCATCCCGCCTGAACCCATCCTTGCGTTTCCATAACCAACACCGAGTTCGGATCCTGTATGAATGAAATTAGACTGTCGTTCAGCTGTAGAAAAATGGGTTTCCACTCCACTCAAACTGGGTCCGACATGACCTGCTCCCGGTCTGTAACCATTTAAAATTCCAGACTCAACAAGCTTTGGCCATTCTTCAATCAACCCATCTACATTCCCGGAACTAGTAGCTCCATACGAAAACCCTGGCGTATGACACCGAGCACATCCATGTGCACCTTGACCTGCTTGATTATTAAAAATCAATTCTCCATAAGTTAAATAGTTTTCGCTTAAAGGTGACGAGGCATCTGCCAACCATTCATCTATGGCAGTTTCGATTTCTTCAGTTTCTAAAAGATTTGGATTGCTGTCTACAATGATTTGTCTAGCGCCAGCTCTAATTCCACTTTCAACCTGTTTCTTCGTTTCTTCTGGGTCAAGTTGTATCGATCTCAAATAAACAACTAACTGATGTATCTGCTGCTCGGTCATTGGCCCTCCGCCCGGTAAGCCCCAAGCTGGCATGGGCGATCCGGGTCTGCCGTAATTTAAAATGTGAGTAACTTCAGATTCATCGAATCTGGATAATACACTCGTTAATGCTGGTGCTTTCCATTGAACTTGAGCAACAAACTGACCATCGGCATCAGACAAGGTAAATGAGGCGACACCGCCGACACCATTTGGCCCGTGACACCCTGAGCAGGCTTCCTCGTAACTATTAGCACCTCGACTTTCAAAACGCCCGACCCATCCCCTTGCGGCATTTTCTTGACGTGCTGGTTCCATAAGCCAATAAAGCGGCAGAACCAAAGCAGTTGCTGCAATTAAAACAAAAGACCATCCAAGTGCCTTATCTAAAATTCGGGTTTCCAGTTCATCATCGTCAGCGTAAGGAACGCGGTTAGCAGCTAAATCAATTTCAGATCCAACCTCTTTTTTACCTATTCGAAAATTAAAAAGTAGATAAACAACCATTCCGATTGCTATAACAAGAGCAAGAACTAAACCAATGGTTCTTTGTGTGTTAGCGATAATAATTATTGGATTCACAAACTTCTCATCTCTCCATTAATGATCGCTCTGCCCGATACAGTTCGGGCCTTCAGCTTCTTGACCTGTGGTATTTACACCAATTGGTGGTCCTTGAATAATTGCACCTGTATTAACCGTGAGAACACCATCGTTTACTGTTACGGCAAAGCGGTCCATCCCGCGAGGAGCAGGTCCACCACGTTTTTCACCTACCTGGTTGTACTGTGAGCCATGACATGGGCACTCAAACCATTGTGATGAAACACAATTTGGGACCCTGCAACCCAAGTGAGGGCATTTTTGATAAAGAGCGACTACACCTGCTTCAAAACCTTGATCAACTCCAGCGGCCATTCCGGATATTTCACTCGAAGAGTAAGTGTTTCTTGCTTTCTCAACTGCACCATTCGGATAAGCGGTTAACCACATTCGTCCTTCAGGTTTATATAAGAAACCATTGTTAGCTTTAATTTCTGCGAGTATTTCAGGGATATTCCCAACTTTAATTTTGGAACCAAAACCACTTACTCCTTGAGGCCATAGAAAAGCTAAAGAAGCTCCTCCAAAACCTGCTACTGAAAGACCCATCATCCCTACTATTCCACGATTAAAAAACTGTCTACGTGAAACACCTAAAGCCATGGGATCGGGAGTAACAAATGGTTCTGGAGGCACTGTCTCTACGATTTCTACTTCTTCATCACTCTGGGCTTCCAAAGCTGCCAATTCAAATTCACGTCCTGTTAAACCCACATCTTCTACACCCAAAGATGGATTTTTCTTATCTCGAAGACGCGCTTCTCTAGACAAACCGACAGCACGATGATCTCTTCTGCGGGAAGCACCCAAAAGCACTAATGCAGCTAAAACAACGAGAATGATGGCAGCAATGATTGTAGCCATATCAAGTACCGTAACTTTCTTTAAAAAATGATCTAATAAGTAACATTTGCATCACAACTCAAAGAACAATCCGCCTTCCCAAGGGAAGACAAAGTTAAAGCCGGGGCCACGGAAAAACGAACCAATCATCACCAATACAGCCCAAAACATTAGATGGACTGTCATCAATGAAATCGCAAATTTACGGTGTTCTGGCTTGTTAGAAGGATTCTTATCAATGAATGGTGCCATTATTAATAAGAAAATACCGATTCCCGGAATCGTTACCCCAGCCACCATTGGGTGAAACATGGTCAACAGCTCTTGGAGTCCTAGAAAATACCAAGGTGCCTTAGATGGATTTGGTGTTCTATTAAAATCGGCTAATTCTAGAAGTGGCGCGTTTACAACAATAGAAAACAGAGTCGTGAAAAGAGTAATAGCTAAAGCTGATAAAAACTCTGCGATTAAAAGGTGCGGCCAGACGTGAACCTTGTCAGTAGGAGTAGTTTTTACATCTTGGATTGAACCTGCTTTAACAACTGTTAGAAGTCTCTGATTATGTCCATCGGGACCTTCTCCAGGTTGCGGGCCAGTTTGGCCGGGAGATTCTGGCGGGGAAATTGATGGATCACTAGTTGGAGGTTGCTTAGAAGCTGGCACACCTCGATCAAGCAGATGAGCAGGAATTTTTTCATCACCTGATTTAGCCGAACTTGAAGAGTCTGCTGGCGTATCGGCAACAACTTCCGTTTCTTTAGATGCTTCGGCAGCGGAGCCACCTTTTGCTGCTTCCGCTTTTGCTCGGGCTTCTTCAGCTCGTTTTCTTAAATGCTCTGGGATCTCAACCATTTCTTATCCTCGACCTAAAGGGGTCCTGAAATTCCGCCATCTTTTCGGACACGCCAAAAATGAATAGCAAGAAATATCACTAAGACAAAGGGCAACATCAACACATGAAGCGTATACCAACGTAAGAGAGTGTCAGTACCAATCTCCACACCACCTAGAAGAACAAATCTTACCTGCTCCCCAAAAACAGGTGTATAGCCCATCATGTTAGTTCCAACTGTCACTGCCCAAAGAGCTAATTGGTCCCAAGGCAACAAATACCCTGTGAAAGACAACAGCAATGTAAGTGTCAACAAAATAACACCAATAACCCAGTTGAATTCCCTTGGTGGTTTGTATGCACCATGATAGAAAACACGAGCCATATGCAAGAAAACTGTCAAAACCATTAAGTGGGCGCCCCAACGATGCATGTTTCTAACTAAGAGTCCGAAACCAACCGCTGTTTGCAGAGTCTGGATGTCATCCCAGGCTTGGGCGGCAGTAGGACGGTAGAAAAACATCAGGAAAATTCCTGTAACTGTCAGGAAAATAAACAAGAAAAAACTTAATCCACCTAGACAAAGTGTGTAACTGACCTTTACTGCGTGACGTTTTACCTTTACTGGATGAAGATGATAAAGAACACTGTTCATAATTACATATGAACGATTTCTTGGGCTGTCTGTATAACCCTTCCTGAAAATAGAGCCGGGTCTAAAAATAGCGGCCCATGTTTGCGAGTCTTGGACCTTTCCCCCTGTCTGCCCTAGTCTCTCTTTTAATGCCTGACCGGTGGCTTTATCACCGTTTGTCTCAGCCATTATTCGCTCCTTCTAATAATTTCTTAGTTTTACTTTTAATCATGCCAAACGCATTCCATAACCATAACCATGGCTTGTCGTCCTCTGATTTCCATCACCTTCTGGAGGAGCATCTGTCAATTTTCCCAAAATAATCACACCTGTTGGACATCTGTCTACACAAAGTGCGCAACGTGTGCACACATCGTCATCAATTGTAAAAATTACTTTGTCACTTGGATCCCTTCCAGGGATTTCGGTCCCTACCGAATCAGCTATTGCATCAGTACTGACCATGTGAATACACTTCCAAGGGCAAATATCGACACAACCTTCACACATGATGCACTCGGATTGATCGATATGAATAAATTGTTTTGGTTTAACAGCTGCTTCAAGCCATTCGTTATCAACCTGATGGAGAACATAGTCATCAACAAAAGTCGGGTGAGGTGGATTGGCATCAGTAACGCTCATATTCCTACCCCCTCTTTTATAAGTGGTCGTCCGTACTCAGATGTGTCTTCTACTATTTCTTTTTCAACTCCACGATTCTGCCAGTGTCGCCAACAAACAACGTTGCCTGCCAAAGCAATTCCATAAATTAAAACTGCAATCACATCACGTATTACTAGATAGGTCATCGTGAAAGGTAGAACCCATTCGACTATTCCTTGTTCACCTGTCCACGGAAGTTTAGGACCAACAATAAAACGATCAGGGCGCCAATTTAACTCACTGTCAGCCCAAGTAAGCCATTGATGCGGAACTACTCCATAGACCCAAAATAAGACAAAAAATACATAGGTGGCAAAAAGCATTGCTTCGCCCCAAGTAAATTCTTTGTCGATTGGACAACGTTTTAAGTATACGTAGAAGCCCCATACGAGGATCACCGTTACGATTATCGACACGGCGAGTGCGACCATTCGAACTTTTCCTCTCTCAAGTCTTTTACTGGGTTTTCTAATTTCAAAAACTTTGTGAAAAATTGCACAAAGTCCTATAACCATCTTACAGGTTGGCTGACTCTCGAGCGCACTCACCGAGACACTTTCCGCGAAACCTGTCGAAGTTTTTATAGCTTAAAAAAATAGAAAAATACTTTGAACTTAAAATCAAAACTAGAAAAATAAAATGAATATCAACGTCATGTCGACCTTCGTCACGGCTATCCTGCCGTCATCGGTTAAAAACTTTTAAACTTAAATACCTAGCAGTAAATCCGGAGAAAAAATTGGTCGAAATACCAGAGCATCTTTTAAAACGATCCCAAAGTGCGCGTGAAAGATTGACGGGCGAAGCACCTTCGGCTGATGCTTCGTCAGAGGTAGACGACGCACAAAGTGCTACCCCCGCAGCTGCAATCGACACACCAGTTGAAAACTCAACTGAAAAAATAGAAGAAGCTAAAGTTGTTGTGGAAGATGCACCCTATGTAAATGCAGCAAAAAATAGAAACAAGATTCCCTGGTGGGCGGCATCAGCTTTACTTTGTCTTCCGATTTGGGCAGTTATTTATGTGGGAACGCTCGAACGTCCGGCTGTTGAAGCTACTGGAGTGCTCCAACACGGTGCAGAAATATATGCGCAACGTTGCTCTTCGTGCCATGGGGCTAACGGTGGTGGTGGTGCAGGATACAAATTGGCCGACGGTGAGGTTTTGATCACTTTCCCTTACATGGCAGACATGGTCGAATGGATTGCTAAAGGTTCTGATGGTTTCGGAGTAGGCAATGCTTATGGCTCTCCTGAAAGAGGACGGGTGGTGGCTGGAGGTATGCCGGCTTTTGCCGACGTTCTAGATGCAGAAGAACTCATGAGTGTCGTTTTGCACGAACGAGCTGTTTTTGGAAATTCAGAGGAAGCTACTATTTACGCAGCGGAATTAGACCACATAATCGAAGCCGGTGAAATGGATCTTGATATGTATTTTGATGCGGAAACTGTTACGGCATCTGAAATAAGTGAAATTATTGAAAGCACTCATTCATAAGTTGCCTACAATTCGCAATTTAATTTTCTCTTACTGAAACGTGGATAAATGTCAGAAAAATCGTATGACCTATTAGTTATTGGGGGAGGCCCAGCAGGCGCGGCTACCGCGTATTGGGCAGCTACTGCTGGCCTTAAAACTGCAATAATCGAGAAAAAAGTGTTTCCTCGACAAAAAACCTGTGGTGACGGCCTTACGCCCAGAGCTGTCCATCAATTATCTGAAATGAATTTAGAGCAAGAGCTTAAGGTCTACCACAAATACGATGGTCTCAGAGCTATAGCTCATGACAAAAGCATTGAAATGAAGTGGCCAGATCACCCCATCTTTCCGTCCCATGGGTATGTAGTAAGAAGATGCGATCTAGACACGATGGTGGTTGAAAATGCTGTCAAAGCAGGAGCTGACTTCTTTGAAGGAATGGAAGCAATCGACCCTCTAGAAGGAAACGGTATAGGGATTGAAGGTGCTTTAGTATTAGACCACTCAAGCGGTGAAAAAATTAAATTTAAGGCAAAATTTATTGCCGTAGCTGATGGAGCAAACTCTCGCTTTAGCAGGTCTTTAGGCAGCAACAGAGATAAAAGCTACCCGATGGGGATGGCTATAAGAGGTTATTTTGAAAGCCCTTTAGACAAAGAACCATGGATTGAATCTGCCCTGGATGTCAAAGATAGAAATGGAAACTCAATGCCTGGTTATGGTTGGATATTTCCAGTCGGAAATGGAACCATAAACGTTGGCATAGGTCTTCTTTCTACTTTCAGGGATTACAAAGAAATAAACACGACACATCTGTTTAATGAATTTGCATTAACGCTCCCTGACTACTGGCAGATAAACCACCTTGAACCAATCGAGCCGCCCACGGGTGGACGTTTACCAATGGCTGGATCAGTTGGGCCAAAAGCAGGCCATAACTGGTTGTTAGTTGGTGATGCCGCTGGGTCAGTCAATCCCTTCAATGGTGAAGGCATCGACTACGCATATGAAACAGGTAGATTAGCCGCTTCACTTTTCGCGGAGGCTAACACTCAAAAAGACAACTCTGTTCTCGAGCGTTATCCCGACTTACTTGATGAGGAATATGGCTTATATTTTAAAGTGGCAAGATTATTTGCAAAAATCATCGGTAACCCAATTTTAATTAGAGAGCTAACAAGAGTCGGAATGCGATCACAAACTTTAATGGAATGGGCGCTAAAAGTTATGGCGAATCTAATGAAAGAAACAGACAAAGGTTTAGATGAGGCTGCTTATGGCACTATTGCCTCGATTGTTCAAATGCTTCCTGAACAAAGGGCCAAAAACTAAAAAAATTATTGTTATTTTTTAAAAGTTTATTTTTTAATAGTTTTGGACTGATAAACCAGTGAGAATATCTATATGGATTCTTCTCGTAACAAAAATCAAATTTTGTCTAGTCTCGAAGAGCATCGCAACAGACTTTCTAAAAAGTCTCTTATCGAACTTTTTAATAATGATCCGGATAGAGGGAGTCATTTTTCCACAACATTTGGGGACCTTTGGATCGATATTTCAAAACAGCTAATCGATTCGACCACAATTGATCTCCTTGCAGACCTTGCAGAGGCAAGCAAAGTTAATCAATTCTTATTAGACATGATGGCTGGGAGCCCAGTGAACTGGAGTGAACAAAAACCTGCTCTTCATACTGCGCTACGAGCATCTAGAGATTCGAAAATTTTAGTTGAAGGCAAAAATGTTATTCCAAGTATTAGTGAGACTTTTGAGAAAATGGAAGACTTTTCGCAATGTATTCGGAGTGGAAAACTATTAGGAGCAACAGGAGCACCTATTACGTCTGTTGTTGCTTTAGGCATTGGAGGGTCAAACTTAGGCTCATTGATGGCCTACAAAGCACTTTCAAATTTTTCTCATAAAGATATAGACATCAGATTTTGTTCAAGTATTGACCCCGTCGAACTAGATCAAACTCTTGATGGACTGGATCCTGAAACAACAATTTTTGTAATAACTTCGAAATCATTTAACACAAAAGAAACGCTTGTATTAATGGAAAATGCAAAGAAATGGCTTGAATACTCAATCGGTATTGAAGGAATGTCTAAACACCTTGTTGGCATTACTGGATCTAGAGAAAAAGCTACCAATTTAGGCATCGAAGAAACTATGATTTTTGATCTACCTGATTGGGTTGGGGGGAGATTCTCCCTGTCTTCAGCGGCAGGGCTAGTCCTTATGATCTCGATAGGACCGACTGAATTTTTTCATTTACTGTCGGGAATGAAAGAAATCGATCACAAAACTCTTTCTGAACCTTTCGAATCAAACGGCACTTTACTTCTTTCATTAATAGATATCTGGAATCGGTCATTCCTTAATTACCCAACCATGGCAGTAGTTCCTTATAGCAGCCAGATGTCTTACTTACCTGCTTATTTACAGCAACTTATGATGGAAAGTCTTGGTAAAAATATTCGAAAGGACAGACACGGGTTCGGCAATTCAGTTGGTTCGGTTATTTGGGGAGCCACTGGAACCGAAGGGCAGCATGCATTTTTCCAATTTCTACATCAAGGCACTGACGTGATTCCTTGCGAAATGTTAGGGTTTTCCAACTCGTACGATCAAGCCCTTCAAGGACAACAAAATAGTCTTTTCGCAAACCTGCTCGCTCAAACTGAAGCTCTGGCTTTAGGTTCTTCCACTGAAAAAGAAGATTTAACACCTGACAGAAAGCTAGAAGGGAATCGTCCATCGACGGTCATCTTGGCCCCAAAACTTACTCCTTTCATTCTCGGTCAGTTAATTGCATTGTATGAACATCGAACTGTGGCTTCTGGAGTTATTTGGGGAGTAAATCCTTTCGACCAGTGGGGAGTTGAATCGGGTAAAAGTATTGCTATTGATATAGAACTCGAAATTAACGAGATTTCTTCTTCAGAGACCATGACCAAGAGAAATTCTTCAAGTGAAAAACTGTTGGAAAAATTCAAAATTTTTAGAAATATTTAAGTTCCACTAAATGAAATTTCTTTTAGAACATCTGAGGCTATTTCAATTGTTTCGTCTATCAATTTTTCTGTATGAGCCAAACTCGGGAAGAGGACTTCATATGCCCCGGGAGCTAAAGCGACTCCGCGTTTAAGCATTCCGTGAAAAAAATCTCGGTATAGACCGTTTTCTGCTATCGGTTTTACTTCTTCAAAATTATCTGGTTTGTTAACACTAAAAAAAATTCCAATTAGCGGACCAACTTTCGGTATACAAATTTCAAGATCGCTTTTTGATACAGCCTCTTTTAAACCTTCAGCTAAACGATTTGTTATTGATTCCAAATGTTCATACTCAGACTCCCCCAATAATTCAAGCGTGGCTTGACCCGCTGCCATAGCTAAAGGATTGCCTGACAAAGTCCCTGCTTGGTAAACGCCACCAACTGGGGCCAAATAACTCATCAGTTCTCGACTTGCGGCAAAAGCTCCTACCGGTAAACCGCCACCTATGATTTTTCCAAAACACCATATATCAGGTGTTATGTCATACCATTTAGAAGCCCCACCAGAGGATAAGCGGAAACCTGTTATCACTTCATCAAAAATAAGAAGAGCCCCTGCCGAGTCACAAGCCATTTTAAGTTCTTTTAGAAAACCTGGTTTGGGTTCAACAAGACCCATATTAGCTGCAACCGGTTCGACGATTACTGCGGCAATTGATTGATCTATTTCTGGAACTCTATTAAATGGAACAACTACCGTATCAAATACCGCACTTTCTGGAACTCCATCACTCCCCGACATTCCCTGGGTAGCGACACCACTCCCAGCAGCTGCCAGCAAAGTGTCGGAATGGCCATGATAACAGCCGGAAAATTTGATTATTTTAGATCTGTTAGTAACACCTCGCGCCAACCTCAATGCTGTCATTGTTGCTTCTGTGCCACTATTTACGAAACGAACTGATTCGATTCCATTTACGCGTTCGACTATTGTCTCGGCAAGAACAATTTCTTTTTTGGTTGGAGCACCATAACTTGTTCCACATGATGCTGCTTTATTTATAGCTTCTATTACTGCTGGATGTGAGTGTCCCAGAATCATTGGTCCATAAGACTGAACATAATCGATGTATCTATTACCTTCTTCATCCCAAACATAAGGGCCCTCGGCATTGCGGACGAAATAAGGAACTCCTCCTACAGAACTAAATGAACGAACAGGAGAATTGACACCACCAGGAATAACTTTTTTTGCTCGTTCAAACAAATTTTGATTTTTTTCTACCACTTGCATTAACCCTGCAAAATCTTGGCAGCTTCCTTTGCTGCGTAGGTTAATATTATGTCAGCTCCTGCTCTTTTAATCGAAAGTAAATGTTCCATCATTACCGATTCACCGTCTAGCCAACCGTTCGCTTCAGCTGCTTTAACCATCGAGTATTCACCACTTACGTGATATGCAGCTATTGGGGCGTCTACTTCTTCTCTAGCTTTTGAAATAATATCTAAATAAGACAATGCTGGTTTTACCATTACAATGTCGGCTCCTTCAGAAATATCAGCTTTAATTTCGGCTAGGGCTTCTCGCGAGTTTGCATGGTCCTGTTGGTAGCCCCGACGATCCCCACCATCTTTTATAGTTACATCTACAGCATCCCTAAACGGACCATAAAGGGATGAGGCATATTTAGCGGAATATGCAAGAATAATAGTCTGAGTATGATTGTTTGAATCTAATGCATTGCGGATCGAAGAAACTTGTCCGTCCATCATTCCTGAAGGTGCGCAAATGTCGGCACCAGCATCTGCTTGTGCTAAAGCTGTCTGGTTGTAAATTTCAAGCGTTGCATCATTATCAACTGTTCCATCTTGCGACAAAATTCCACAATGGCCGTGACTCGTGTACTCATCAACACAAAGATCTGCGATAAGTGTCATCTCTTCGCCAAAATTTTCTTTTAAATCTTTAAGTGCTACCTGAACTATCCCATCTGGGTCCCAAGCACCTGAACCAACTTCATCTTTAGACTTAGGAATCCCAAAAAGAATTACGCCGGGTATCCCAAGTTTTCTTAATGAATCAACTTCAAGTTTTAAGCTTTCAAGCGTGTGTTGGAAAACACCAGGAAGTGACGATATTTGTTGCGGTTCTTTAATGCCCTCCCTGATAAAAAGAGGTGCAACGAAATCATTAGCAGAAATCTGTGTTTCAGATACCAGTCTTCGGATCGCGCTTGTCCGCCTAAGTCTCCGAGATCGCCAAGTCGGAAACTGTGCATTAATACTCATACACAAAGCCTACGAAGGGATTGTCACGACCCCGACCATTGTTTTACAGCTTCAATCAGATCTTTAGGAGACTGTTCTCGTGATTCAAAAACTTTCCAACCTAAAATTCTTGCACTTTCACCAGTAATTGGGCCTATACAAACCGCGTTAGGCGGTTGAGGAAAGCCAACTAACTCATGATAGCGATTAACTGCTGATGAAGCCGTGAAAATTATTGCATCAGCGTTTTTTGCTTCAAGTAATAAATTCTCTTCTACTTCACTATTTATATTTCGGTATGCAACAGCCTTATCTACTACCCAACCTGTATTTTTTAGCCCCTCGTAAAGCAAAGATCGAGCCTTTTCAGCTTGCACTAAAAGAATTCTGTCGCCTTCTTCCGTTGCTTTAGGGAATACCTCAAGAAAACCTTCGGAAAAAGTTTTTTCAGGAACTAAGTCGACTGCAATTCCAGATTGGGTAAAAACTTCGGCTGTTGATCTACCAATTACAGCCACTCTGGGACAATTACTTTTTCCGACAACTTGCATCATCTTCAAAAGTCTCTTGGCACCGTTGGGGGAAGTCGCTATTACCCACTTGTATGCCTCAAAATCTTTTACTTTTTCTTCGAGCCCTTTTCCATCATCTGCAGGTTCGGCAATAGTAATTAATGGTAGAGAAATAACCTTTGCACCCATATTGACCAACTCAGAAGAAAGTGGTTCAGATTGCTCAAAAGACCTAGTTACTACGAGAGTTTTACCTGATAATGGTTTTGTTATATTCACAAATTCTCATTCAATAAAAGGTTTCCACCTTCTTCATTTAAGAGCTTGTTTGCAATATTTATTCCAAGCTGATTAGCATCAGCCCCGCTAGCTTCTGCTTTTAAAAGTGTCGTACCATCTTGGGATGCAATAGAAGCTTTCAACAGAATTTTTTCTTTTTCCAAAACGGCATGGGCTGCAACCGGAGAACTACAGCCGGATCCAATTTCAGCCAAAAATGATCTTTCTGCATCAATCAGGCTTCTAACTTTCTGGTCTTCAATCTCTTTCAATATTTGAATCACCTCAAAATCTTCATCACGACACTCGATAGCTAAAGCACCTTGTCCTACTTGCGGCAAAAGAATTGAGATAGGCAACGCATCCATTTGTTCTGGGTTTAAATCCAGTCGATCTAAAGCAGCTTTTGCCACCACGATGGCATCCACATCATCAACTCGTAAAAGTCTGGTTTCAATATTGCCTCGTAATTCTTGAAACTTTAAATCTGGTCTCAGATGAGATAAATGTGATCTTCTTCTAATTGAACCAGTAGCAATTGATGCGCCTTTAGGTAAGTCGTTCCAAATACAACCCACAAGTGCATCTCTTGGGTCTGCTCTTTCGGGTACAGAGGCAAGTACTAATCCAGGGTTTGTTTTAGCCGGGAGATCTTTTGCGGAATGGACCGCAATATCTGCTTCTCCGGAAAGAACAACAGATTGAACATCAGTAACGAAAACTCCTTGTCCGCCAAGTTCCTGTATGGAAGTTTTTTTATCACGATCACCTGCGGTGCTAACAACTACTGTTTCTAATTCGATTCCAGGTGATTTTTGCGAAATTAGTTCAGCCACACGCTGTGTCTGCTTTAAAGCTAACCCACTACCTCGTGTCGCGATCCGCAGTGACAAAACTACCGATTCTGTTATAGGTCGAAAAGGTCTTGTAATGCTTCAGATAAACGTTCACCTTTTGGGGTTCCCGCAGCATCTTTAAGTCGTACCGTTGGTTCATGAATAAGTGTGTTTGCAATTACGGATGTTAAAGTTTCAATTCCTTTTAGTTGTTCAGAAGTCAGTTCAGGAAATTTTCTAAAAAGTTTTTGAAGTTCTGCATTTCGTATCTCTTCAGCGCGGGAATGAAGTTGTGTCACTATTGGAGCTACCGATCTAGCTGAAAAAAGATTAGAAAAACGTTCTAGCTCTTCGTTTATAATTTCTATTACAGAGGAAACTTCTTTCTCTCTAGCTCTTATACCTTTTTCAGCAAACTCTCGTAAATCATCCATGTCTAGAAGTGTTACCCCATCAAGTTCAGCAGATGCAGGATCAACATCGCGCGGGACAGCGATATCTACTATTAATAGTTCTCTTCCTTCTCTTTGACGCGCTGCTTCATCAAGATCTCCGTACTCGAGAATCGCCGCAGTTGCACCGGTAGAAGTTAGCAATAAATCAACTTCTGTTAAGTTTTGCGGTAGTTCATCAAGCCTCACAGGTTTGCCATTTAGTCTTTCTGCAGTTTCTACTGCTCGATCCCAAGTTCTATTAGCTACTCGCAGCTCAGTTATCCCTCCTGCATGCAGCGACTTTGCCATTCCTTCACCCATTTCTCCAGCGCCGACAACTAAAACACGTTTACCAATTAATCCATTTAGTTGTTTGTCAGCCATAGCAACTGCTGCCTGAGAAACAGAGGTTATGTTTCGTGAAATTAAGGTTTCACTTCTTGCTCTTTTGCCAACTTCAAGTGAGTGTCTAAAAAGTGAATTTAATACTGTTCCAACTGCTTGTTCCTCAATTGCCAATTCCCAAGCTGAACGAACCTGACCTAATATCTCGTGTTCTCCTATAACAGCCGAATCGATGCCAGAAGAAACTTTAAACAAATGCTCAACGGCATCAGAACCGAAGAGGCCAATCAGGTGGTCAGAAAAGTCTTCGGGGGCAACGTGTGAAATTTCAGAAAGAAAATTTCGTATGTCCTGATAAGCGCCATGAAATTTTTCGGCGTAAGCATAAATCTCAATGCGGTTACACGTTGAGAGGATTACTGATTCACTAATATTTTCACGCGAAGAGAGATCAGCCAAAGCTTTTGGTAATTTTGCTTCTGGAACCGTCATCTTCTCGAAAAGATCAAGAGGAACTGTTCGATGGTTTAAACCAACGACTATTACCGACACAAATACATCTCCTAGCTGGGTTTCAGTAAGCGATCACTAAATGTAAAACTTACAAACTGATTTTTCCTTAATTTTGAGTCTATTGCCAACCTTTTGTTATGAATATTTTCTGGTATTTAGTCACCGTTATTTATCAATCAAATTTTCTAAGATGATCGTAATAACCCAAAATCTGGAACTCAGTTGCTAAATCAACTCTTCTCACTTCAACCTCATCAACAACATCAACAACTACAGGCGCAAAATTCAGAATAGATCTAATTCCCGCTTCCACCAAACAGTCAACAACTTCCTGAGCTGCGGTTGCTGGTGTAGTTACAATTCCTAATACCGCGGATGTTTGAGAAACAAGTTCTTCTAGTTGGTCTAGGTTTTTAACCGTCATTCCATTGATAGTTTCACCTACAACATCTGGGGCTACATCCACGAGCCCTACAATCGGAAATCCACTAACTTGAAAACCTTCATACTGGCTTAAAGCTCTTCCTAGGTTTCCGATCCCAACCAAAACTGCAGGTTTTGGTTGACTACCTCCTAAAACGACGCCAATTTCTTTAATTAACCGTTCAGTTTCATATCCCACTCCGCGTGTTCCGTGTGAGCCTAAATATGAAAGATCTTTTCTGACTTTTGATTCATTACTTCCACTAATTTCGGCTAACTCTCTGGAAGATACTGTCTTTATACCAGAATCGTTTAATTCAACAAGTGCCCGTTGATAAACAGTAAGTCTAGAAAGTGCCGCTTCAGGTAAGTTTAAATTTGACACATCTTAATTAGATAGCACGCTGATATATAAAGCAAATAACGCCCGATATAAAAATTTTTCGTTAATCGACAAGGAAGACGAACTGTATTACGGCTGCTCCTAAAATAGCTAATAGAAGTAGAGCCATGACAAAAGTTGTACCGAAACGCACTACAGATCACCTTCATTTTTCTCATTTGATTGTCTTAAAACCACTGGTACAGACTCATCAGAAAAATTTTCAGTAAACGAAATAATCACTTGATTCCCCGTATTAATTTTCATCTCTTCTGCTGCTGAGCCTCTGGCCATTACTAGCGCTACTAAGCCATATTCATCAATTATTAACCCAAGTTCACCTACACCAAGTTCTTCGAAAGTTTCCACTGTCTTGGCTATTCTGGTCAATCCTGAGGTTTTGATTTCAAAATGATTGACTTCATTTTCTTTTATTTCAAGATCTGCAGGATCTAAATTAATCTGGGCGTTTCCATACTGATCGACCCATAAAAATTCCGCGTGAAGTCCATCACTCTCTTTAGAACTTACTGGCATAAGACCAGGCACCAGACTTGAAACCTCAACTACATCGCCTAATTCTGATAGGTCTACTCCCGAAGCAATGTGTGCTGCTGCTGGAGCAAAAATATCACGGCCAGAATTCATAGCACCCGGAGCCGGTAATTGATACTTGGTTTCTGTTAGTGAAACCGCTCGATCTGCGCCTCCTACCAGAGCAACTGTATGTGCAAGCAAACCATTGTCAGGACCTACCAGAACTGATTCTCCTCCACCAACTTCCACTGCAACTGCCCGTCTATCTGTCCCTACATCTGGATCTACTACAGCCAAAACAACACCTGGTGACAAATATTGAGCGCTGCGAGCAAGAGCTAATCCACCTGCGCGAATGTCATAGTGCGGAATCCCATGAGTGATGTCTATTACCCTCGCTAAAGGAGCAATGGAGTTGATTACAGAATGAATTACTCCCACAAACTCGTCAGTTGTCCCAAAATCTGACAAAAATGAAATAGTTTCATACTTTTTGCTTTTAGTCATTTTCACCAAGCTGCAAAGAACGTTCAGTGGCCGCAAAAACTGCTGCTCGAATAGTTTCACGAAAACTAGCGTTTTCGAAAACTTCTATGGCGGCGGCAGTAGTGCCTCCCTTAGAAGTGACTTTTTGTCTTAAGACTTGAGCAGGGTCATCGGATTCATATAAAAGTGACGCTGCGCCTAAAAGGGTTTGTTCGACAAAAGATTTTGCCTCTTCTTTTGATAATCCAACTTCACATCCCGCGTCTATAAGTGCTTCAGCTAAAAAAAATAAGTAGGCCGGACCAGAACCTGAAATACCTGTAACTGCATCAAGCTGGCTTTCTTCAACAACCATTGCTGAACCAACGGCTGAAAGTATTTCAACCGCCCATATTAGATCTTCGTCAGTAGCAGTTGAACCGGCAGCGACACCTGCTGAACCCTTACCTATAAGAGCGGGTGTATTGGGCATAGCCCTTAGAACTTTTATGTTTTCGCCCAGAATTTTTTCTATAGAAGAAACTTTTACCCCCGCAGCTATAGAAAGGACTCGGGCTGGATTTAATTTTGACAAAACTTCTAATACTTCTGTGACCTTGTCAGGTTTAACCGCAACTAAAGAATCCAAATCTGGTAATGGCTCTTCTGAAATAGAAATACCAAAAATTGTGGCAGCTAAATAATCTCTGCGTTCAGACACTGGTTCTACAACGTGTAGTTCATCTTCTGATGCCCAATTATTTTTAAGCAGCCCGCGCAACAAAGCTTCACCCATGTTACCGCCACCGATTATTTGTAATCGAAAACTCATCCGTTGAATCTACCAGTTTGATTAGTCTATGAAGAAACAATAAGTGTTCGAGTAATACTAGCCAAACCCGAAATAACTATCATTGCTGCACCTGCCAAAACAAGCACCCAGGAAGTGGAAAGCCCCATTAGAGCAAGAGAAACCGATACTGGTCCCACCGTTTGTCCCAAACGCGCAGCTCCTGTCCAAATAGCTAATAATGCTCCACGTAGTTGCTCAGGAGCATTTTCTGCGATCAAATCTTGGAGAGTTGGGATCATCAGACCTTCTGACAAACCATAAATCATTGTTGCTAGTACAAGGATAGGCAGCGACCCAAAACCCATCATTAAAAAGGAAATTCCCCAGATTAATAAAGACACATAGATAATGACTCCACCTTGTACTCGCGTTCTGACTCTCGCAACTGCTAAGGCTGACGAAGCGGCCACAATAGCTGGAGCTGAAGCGACTAAACCTCTTCCAGTAGGGAGCAGTCCAAACTCACGCTCAAGGTGTACCGGTAATAAAGACTGAAATAACCCAAAAATTGCCATAAACAAAATCATTACGATTACAAGATTTGTAGCTATAGCCGGTTTAACAACCTCTGAAAGTGCACCAGAGATTTGATCCTTAACTGATACATCCAAGCCTGGTCGACGATCCTCAAGGTTTTTTGAGATAAAAAAAGCAACTACTAAAGGAGCTAGAAAAACCAAAAAAACCCAACGCCAACTTAGTAGATCGGTGACCGCTCCCCC
>CERV01131342.1_pt1 | contig 29906 bp, 22 predicted proteins | sample 530871 | NCBI WGS metagenome assembly CERV01 (sample SAMEA2621045, study PRJEB7988) | marine metagenome | biome: marine biome (ENVO:00000447); feature: deep chlorophyll maximum layer (ENVO:xxxxxxxx); material: "saline water (ENVO:00002010), including plankton (ENVO:xxxxxxxx)" | depth 50 m
GGTGGTGGTGGTGGTGGTGGTGGGACTATTTGTTCAGTAACAGGAACTTCTTCCTCATCTAATAAATCCATATTAACCTTACCTAAATCTAAATCAGATTTATCATACACCTTATAGTTTATAGCTCCATAAGATAAGAATACCATAAGTGCCAGTCCAATAGCAAAATATAATGAGCTATTTCTCCCTATGTCTGCATTTGGATTTTTTTTAATCTGCATTTTCGAATAGTTGAAAAGTAAAATAACCAATTATTTAAATAAAAAACAAGAGATTATGATTTTTTAACGTTGTTTTTTAAAAACAAAAAACTACAGGCAATTAATGATCCTATACTGTTAGACAAAATATCTTCCAATTCAAAATTTCTATAAGATGTTAAATTTCCTTGAAATAATTCCATTAATATCCCATAGAATATTGAAAATAAAAATACGTAGAAAAGTGTTCCCTTTTTAAATAATCCTCTTAATGGGAAAAACCATAGTATACAGAAAATAAAATAAATGCCTGCATGAATAATTTTATCTAAATGTGTAATATTTGTCTCTGATTCAATTTTTATAAGTGAAACAAATATTATAAGAATTGAATAAGAAAGGGCAAGAAATAAATTTGTTTTAATCTTCACCAATAAGTTGTTTGTAATCTTCAGCTGAGAGTAAATTATCTAACTCCTGATGATCTTTAACTTCTATCTTAACCATCCATCCATTGCCATAAGGATCGCTATTTACTTCTTCAGGAGCACTATCTAAAGATTCATTGAATTCAATAATTTTTCCACTCATTGGAATAAATAAATCTGAAACTGTCTTAACAGCTTCAACTGTGCCAAATACATCATCAGCATTTAATGATTCTCCTAGTGTTTCTACTTCAATGTATACAATATCTCCTAATTCTCTTTGGGCAAAATCAGTAATGCCAACTGTGGCAATATTTCCTTCAATAGATACCCATTCATGATCTTTAGTGTATTTTAAGTTTAAAGGTGTTTCCATATTAATTTCATTTAGTTTCCAAAGTTATATCTCATAGTAAATCCTGATCTAATAGTAGTTTGTGGAAATGCTGTAGAAATCGCATAATCTGAGAAAGAATAATCAAAATAAAAAATCCCAGTTAAATTTTTACTAAATGCATAGTCCGCAGAATATTTAAAATTTAAAATTGTTTGACCAGAGGTTACTTGATTGTTATCGAGGTCCAAATATCTAACAATAGTTTTATTATTCCTAATAGAAAAATCTGCTTTCATTATTAAATCACTTTTTATTAATTGTCTTGCTCCTGCCAATCTAGATCTAATTTGAAGATCCTTAATTCTATAGCCTAAGCCTATAATATATTCATTCCCTTGAATCTCAGTTAATAAATTATTATCAAAACTTAATGAAAGCAATCTGTCTTTTCGAATCTCTGCTAAAATTTTTAATGAATTTTTCATTTCCATATCTAATTTAAATAGTGGGCTAAATTGCTCCATCAAATTAATATTACTATAAAGAAATTCATTTTTATAATTGCTAGATTGATCTAATACATCAGGGTCCTGAGATGTAAAGTCTAACTCTGGGTTCCCTGGCTGATAATCTAAATTAGACCTAAACTGATTGATTGTATATGTTGAATTATATCCGTGTGTTATAGAAAATCTCTTAAAATTCTTTTTAAACCACTTTAGTCTCATAAAGCCTGTATACCTTAATGTCCAGTTTGGAATAGGCACATCCCTAAATGCTCCTAAACTAACGTTATTTGGATCAGCTCCAGAGTATGCTGAAAGAAAAGCAGGTAATAAAACCGATTGGTTAGTTTTTCCATATCCTAAAGGAAAGCCTGTTAGATCTCCATCTTCAAAATTATTCGGATTAGTAAAATCGATTCCTGCATTTATAGCTAAACGTCTTGCTATAATTAATCTATTGTTTCTAAAAGTATCAAATGTTTCAGAACTATTTTCATCACTAGCTGAAAATGCAGTTTTTATGAGCATAGTAGAAATATTAAAATTTCCTAAAGTATTTGTAATAAGTGAATTATAGTCATCACTGATTCCATTATTGTCAAAATCTATTGTATTAAAATTCTCGGTAAAATTTCTTGAATAAGTTCTACCTCCAGTTAAATCGATTTTTAAATCTTTTACTGGCACTACATTTGCTGAAAAAGTTAAATTCTTATTAGTTACCTCTGAATATTGTTGGTTAAATTCTGGGAATACAGTTAACCATCCATTTCTAGCTGCTAAATATCTAATGTCACGTTGACTTCCAAATGTATAGCCAAATGTAGGTTTAAATGACCCTATAAAATCAGGTGTTTGTAAATATCCGGGGAGAAAAGTTCCATTATTTTCTGAATAATTAAATTGAATTCTTTTAACTGCTGTTACTAGTTCAATTAATGACTTAACAAAAGGTGTTGTTTTTTTCTTCTTTTTATTAGTTGAAGTATTTTGATTTGCAAAACCAGGCCCAGATTTAGCACTAGAATTATTCTTTGTTAGGCCAATATATTTGTAGAATTTAGACATATCAAATGTTCCGTTAAAATTATGAGTATTTGCATTTGAAATAGTATTACCTAAATCGTAAACCTGTCCATTAAGTGTAATATTTCCAAATAGATCAGAGCCTTTTTGCCATTGAAAATCTCCTGTATATGAATACATTGCTCTAATAAAACTAAAAGTCGGGATCTTGTCGATTGGTAATTGATAATTAACGGCAAGTTGCTGTGTTTGTCTATTTGGATCTCCTATATCAAAGAATCTATTCCATACATCCAAACTAGGATCCTGACTACCATTAATTATGTCATCAAGGAAATAATTTCTAACAATATTGTTGTTAGCTGCTGAATAATTAAGATTTAATCCATCTGAAATCGGATATGAAAAACTATATTGGAAATCAAATGTGTAATTTCTTCTGAATAACTCTTGCATTTCAAGATTTCCTTCCGCCAAATCAATATCTCTAAATTTCTGTTTATTAAACTGCCTAATAAAGTCCGTATTTATTGATAAATTAGATGGCAGAAGATTTAAATTAAAATCCTTCAAAATTTTAAAATACTTTCCAGTAAACAATGAATCATTATTTTTAAATGGCTCTAATTTTGGGGAATTAAAATTAAAATTATAGCTAGCTCCTGCTCTAATATTTTGATCTAGCATACTTTCAATTTCGTAATCCCTATGTTCTATTTGATTATATGAATAATTAAAAGTAAAATTTTCTATGTCATAAAATCTAGGCTCGCTATCTCCAGTTTTTTGTTTACTTACACCAATTAAATTAATACTCTTTCTTTTCGTATAATCTTCAGATTGCTGTAAAATACTGTTTTTATCTTCCTGAGTTTCTGCAGCATCTAATCTGGAATTTAATTTTATGTCTCTATATTGCTGATCATATTCTGGAGTTATCAATTCTTCCCCTTGACCATAATTAAAAGGAATATTTAACCCCCATTTTTTTGGAAAAAGCTGACCTACATTTATGTTAGATACCATATCATATTGCTTCTTATCAATTTTATCCCTTTCACTTGGCCCTTGCTCTATAGATCCGAATCCATTTGTACTTTGTCTTGCTGTTGCACTTATTGTCATAAAATCAGCAATATTTGAATCTAATGCTAATGTGGCAGCCCAACCTCCTTTATTATCCATATCAGATAATCTTAATTCATTAAACCATACCTCAGCACAAACATTCATATTGTCCTGTCTAGGATTTTTTACCCCTACCATTAATGCTCTAATATCTCCAAAATTTGGATTACCTTTTATGGCAACTCTGTGCTGACCTAGATCATGTTCTGAAAATTCATCGACTGGCTCCTCGCTAACTATATCATTTATGACATTGTAAAAAGTAGCATCTTGACTCCCTAAAGTCCCATTAAATATTGCATGAGATTTTATTGCTTCAAGAGCACTTATAGGTAAATTAATTTCATTAACTAAAGGCCAAACAGCTTGTGGATTAAGTGACCCTGAGGATGATTTTTTTAGAGGAATTTCTATTTGATAATAGTTTTCAGATAAATCATTTCCTAATCTAACATATCCAACTACATCTCCATCAGTTAATCCAGGCGATAATCCATCCTCAGCATGTATAAACATTCTGATTCTTTTAAATTGTCTCATGTCAACATTTAAATTTTTGTACACCCCTCTAGAATCTTCAGGCTCAAGATCACATACATTTAAAACCAATGATTGTTCATTTTGTCTTACAATAGTGTTATTATTATTAAATTGCTCTCTTTCAACCCCTGGTGGAGAAACATAGCTTTCCTCATTTTCTTGTATACCAATAGTCCCAGTCGAAAAATCTGTATTATCATTATTATTGTCTATCTCTTCATCTAATGTTAGTAAATATTTTCTCCAATCACTTCTTACTAAATCAAGTGATCCAAATCTAAATATTGTATTTTTTGAAAAATCATTTAAATACATTCTAATAAATCTAATGGATCTAAAATCCGTAATACCTCCTATTTCATTTGTAGGCTCATTTACAGGCACTCTAAATTGATACCATTTAACTAATTCAGAAGTCCCGTTAGGAAGTGTTACATTTTTTTCTTTTCTGTCCTTTATAAATTGATTGTTAATATCTGCTAAACTATTTGGAGTAATATTTAATTCATACTCAAAGTAGCTGTCAATAGTATTCATAGTATTATCTCTATTAATATCTTCAACATCGGGTTGAGATGATGAACCTCTATCAGTATTAGAAATAGTTTCAGGAGAATTACCATCTAGTCCATTATACATTTTGTATCTATCAAAAATATTCCCTGACTGATTTAAAAAATATTTGTAATTGTCATTTGCTGGATCCTGAAGATCTGCAAAATCTGGAAATGCAATTGCTTCTTCTTGATCATCATATCCATCCAGTCCTATATCTTGATTTATTCTCTCCTGACCTAACGAAGCAAAAGAATAAATTAGTGATTGATTCTGTGGAACAACCGTACCCCATATTGTCTGTGGCAGAAGACTAATATCTCCATCTTCGGGAAGTCCATTTTCATATTGTTTCCTTCCATCCTTTATTACATCTTCTGATATATTCCCTAAATTAAAGGTTAGTTTTCCTCCATTGTTTTCAGAGTCATTTAAAAATGGGTCCATAAGCCAAAACTCTATATACTCAACATTTGATTGCTCAAAATCTGTTGTGTTTATCAGTCTGGTAATACCTCCCCAACTATTCTGAGGATTCCCTAAATTTTCTCCAACGGCATCACTATCCATATTATATGGACCTCTTTCGGTTGGATAAAAATTTAAATCAAGAGAATTAATTACAGTGGTCTGGCCTTGGACTAAGTCTACCTGAGGGAAAATTTCATCAATAAAAATTCTTCTAGTATACAGATTTGATATGTCTTCATCATTTATTTCAGCTGGTCTTTGACTACTATAAAATACAGGGTCTATTGTGTACCAGTTTAATAAAGCTCTATCAAAGCCATTTTGAATTCCATTATTATCTTCATCTCCTTCATTATAGACCATACCTAGGTCTCTTGGCCTACTAGATAAATACCAAGACTGAGGAGATATAAGATCTATTACGTTTTGTGATCCTTCAAAATCGTCAATATAAGATGTAGCTTCACCATTGAAATTATTTCCTTTAGGAGCTCCAGGTATTAAATATGCTAACTCTCCACGAACAGATAAATTAGAAGGAGCTTCTGTCTCTATATTTGGCAGCTTATTTACTAGCCTTGTTAACAATGGTATTTCAGAAGAAAAATTAGCGTCAAAACCAAAAATTGTATTATTTATTGGTTCTGTTCCATAATTTGCTTTTTGAGTTAAAGGCCTTTCGTTTAAATTTAATAAAGTAGTTGAAGCTATAAATTTCTCACTAAACTCATGCTCTATATTAAATCCTGAAAATCTTTTTGTCTGTTGGCCAAAAACAGCATTATTTTCTACACTTACATTTATAGGTGTATTAGACGATTGTAAAGCAGGATCTAATATTTGAACTGTTCCCAATTGATAGTTAACCGTATAGTCTACTCCTTCTACCAATACTCTTCCTCCAGCTGTTACTGTCACTGACCCTCTGGGAACATTATATGCTCCAATTGGAATGCCTCCTCCAGATGATGACTTATATTTTCCTGTAATTTGAAATTTATTCTTTTCTGAATCTTGTAGTGCAACAGTTTTAGTAGACTTATATAATGACCTATAAACATATTTTTTTTGATTTAAATTATAATCATTCTGATTATTTTCATCTCCTTCATAATTTTCTGAACTACTTAGCCTTAACTTGTCAAATAAATATTTACCAAATGGTTCTGACTTAGTAAAAATTATTTTACCATTTTCTTGAATCACAGTAATCCCAGGAACAAAATCAAAAAAACCATCACCAGAAATTTGAGGATCATTGTTGAAATTTAATCTATCAAAATTAAATAGATTAAGTAATGGCATTTCATTTAATTCTGGTTCTCCCGGTGAAGGATTTGGGAAAGGGGTAGACTCAACTGGACTTATATAATTTAATGCTGACGACTCATTGTAGAAAATATTTAATTTAAAATCTTCCCTTTCTAACTGAAACGCCCCGGTGCTATAGATATTTTTCATCATCAAATCCCACATTGGCTCCTCAACACTACTTACAGTGCTTTTTAATAGTTTAAGAACAAGGTTATTAGAATTAACAATTGTATTGGTTTCAGAAAAAGAAACCTGAGTAGCTTGAACACCATCATTAGCAAATTCCCCAACTTGAAAAACTTGATCTCCGACAGTATATTGAAAAGCAACAGCTAAAATTTCATCGTTTTCAAGCTTTTGATTTAATGATATATATCCTAATTGATTATTGATTTTATAATCAACGCCTTCTCTTAATTTTTTTGCATTTTCTAATTTTCCATAACCAAATCCTTCTGAAACATTTGGAACTAAAATCCCTGTCTGTAATGTTGCAATATCTCTAATTGCATCTGTAAGCTGTGATAAACCGCTCCCTATAGATGTTGGATCAAAGCCATTATTTCCATTATCTGGATAAGCAGATGGGCCTGCATATATATTAACAGAAGAAGAAACATCTGACGATTCACCTAAATCCTGAAATGCTACTATATTCCTTACATCATTAATTTGATTTGTTCTATTTGTAACCCAAACTTCACTTCTAGTAATCTGAATATTAGTATTAATCCAAGGGTAATTTAATAATGCTTCATCATATTTATTTTTAAAATAGTGACTTAAAAAGAAATGTCTGTTTTCATCATAATCTAATGCTCTAAACTCAAATTCCTGAATTGTGCCTCCACCCTGAGATACTACAGATCTTGATTCAGATTTCTGTTCTGAAAAAACTGCTGTAACTCTTGTCCTTCCAAATTTTAGTTGAGTTTTAAATCCAAATAAACTTTGAGCTCCAGATATTAATGAACTGTTAAGAGGCATGCTTACATTACCTACCTCAATTTTCTGTATTATGTCATCTTCTGTAGGTTCAAATTCTAACTTTAATAAATTTTGAAAATCAAATGTAGATTGTGTGTCAAAATTTGCATTAACCTGAACTCTTGTCCCAACCTTTCCCAGAAGGCTTAGTCCAATTCTTTGATCAAAATCAAATGTTAAATTACTTCTGTTTCTAGGAGAGAATGCAGGGTTGTCTTGCTTGGTAAATAGCATTCCTAAGTCTACCTCTATTGATCCTTGAGGGACTACTTCAATAGTATTTCCTCCAAATATGCTTTCAAATATTTTTGAATTCACATAAATCTCAGGAATTAAATTTTTCTGCAGCTGATCTGTTCCATCTTTTTTGCCTTCAGCAGCATCAATTTTTGATTTATAATAATCCTTTAAATCCTGAACTAATATTAGCTTTTTGTATTCCTCAGGACTTAAAATAATAGGATAATTAATATTATAGTCACCAACACTTAAGTTGTAATAGTACATGTCAGTAGTAGAATCATACTCATAATTTTCAATAAAACTTCCAGGTATTGGTAAATTTAATTTACCAAATGAAACCCCTTCCTCATTAGCTATTGAATCTTGAATAGAAGAGTTAGGTGTCTCTTGAGAAATCAAAAAACTACTATAAAAAACTAAACATAAAAAAAGCCTAGAAAATCTTGTTTTCATTAAACTATAAGTAATTTTGTTCAAATTTGTTACAAATTTTTTAAAGTCTCTTTAATAATACTTTCAACTGAAATATCTGGGGTTTCTACTACAATTTTGTCCACCAGTCTTTCAGATGACTTTTTATTAATTCCTAAGACTTCTAATGCAGATAACGCTTCTTCTCTATTAGTATTGTTCACAGAAGCAAATCCTTCGTCTAAATCATAGACCTTTAAAATTTTATCACGAAGATCTATAATTACTCTTTGAGCAGTTTTTGAGCCAATTCCCTTAACGGATTGAATTAATGAGACGTTTTCTCTTGAAATAGCTTCAATGATTTGATCCGGAGAAATAGATGACAACATAGTTCTAGCAATACTTGAGCCAATACCATTAACAGAAATTAAGAGCCTAAAAATTTCTCTTTCTTTTATTGTAAAGAAACCATAAAGAGTGTGTGAGTCTTCTTTAATTTGAAGATGTGTAAATAGCTTTAAATTTTCATTATCTGGAATTTGAGAAAAAGTATGTAAGGAAATATTTATTAAGTAGCCTATTCCATTGCATTCAATTATCACACTTGTCGGGGCTTTTTCAACTAGTCTTCCTTTTACATGAGTTATCATAAGAGTAATTTACAAATTCAAATTTACTAAAATTATGTACACATTGATTAAATAAGAATATATATGTTAATCAGATTTAATGTAATTCAAATTTCTTTTTAAACCATTATAGCCCGCTCTTTTTAATGGGGAGTTTTTAAAAACCCTATTGAAGGTTTCTTCAGTAATCTCTTTCCATTGATTTTCGCTCAAATCCATTTTGTGGGAGCTAAGATTAAACAAAGGCTCTTTATGTGGTTTAGAAAATTTATTCCACGGGCAAACATCCTGACATATATCACATCCAAATATCCAATCATTAAATTTGCCTTTAAATTCATTAGGAATATTCTCTTTTAATTCAATTGTAAAATATGAAATACACTTACTCCCATCAACCACATATGGTTCTACTATTGCCTCTGTAGGACATGAGTCTATACATGCTCTGCACTCTCCGCAATGATCAGTCTCAATTGTATCATAATCAAGATCTAAATCAATTATTAGCTCTGCTAAAAAATAATATGAGCCTACTTGCTTTGTAATTAAATTGGAATTTTTTCCAACCCAGCCTATACCTCCTTTTGATGCCCATGCTTTTTCTAAAATAGGCGCTGAATCAACAAAAACTCTTCCGTAGACCTCACCTACTTCTTCTTTTATGTATGACAATAATTGTTTTAATTTTTCTTTTATAACATAGTGGTAATCTTTGCCGTAAGCATATTTAGAAATTTTTGGAACACCTTCTTTTTGAAAATTATTTGGGTAATAATTATATGCAAGTGAAACTATACTTTTAGCTCCTTCTACAAGCTTTGTGGGATCTAGTCGTTTATCAAAATAATTTTCCATGTATTTCATTTCTCCATGCATGTTAGACTTTAACCACTTTTCTAATCTTGGAGCTTCATCCTCTAAAAATTCCGCTTTGCTTATTCCACAAGAGATAAAGCCTAATCTTTTGGCTTCATTTTTTATTAATTCTGTATAATGATTTTTATTTTTCAACTATTGAAAAATTAGGTTTTTAGAATAATCCTTTCTGACCAGTTTTTGGAGTTTTACCTAAATGCTTATATCCCAATTCTGTCACTTGACGTCCTCTAGGTGTTCTCATTATAAAGCCTTGCTGAATCAAAAAAGGTTCATAAACTTCCTCAATAGTCTCAGAATTTTCACCTACAGCAGTAGCTAAAGTAGTAATTCCTACAGGGCCTCCTCCAAATTTTTCTATAATGGTAGTTAGGATTTTGTTATCCATTTCATCAAGACCATTAATATCAACATTAAGAGCCTTTAAACTACTTTTAGTTATGGCAATATCAATAGCTCCGTCCCCTTTAATTTGAGCAAAATCTCTTACTCTTCTAAGCAAAGAATTAGCAATTCTTGGAGTACCTCTACTTCTCCCTGCAATTTCTATTGCCGCTTCCATTGAAATTTTTACATTCAAAATTTTTGCACTCCTTTCAATTATACCAGATAACAGTTCTGCAGAATAGTACTCAAGTCTATTGCTAATTCCAAATCTAGCTCGCATTGGAGCAGTTAATAATCCTGATCTTGTCGTCGCTCCAACTAGAGTAAAAGGATTTAAATTAAGTTCTACAGATCTTGCATTTGGACCAGACTCTATCATAATATCAATCTTATAATCTTCCATAGCAGAATATAAATATTCTTCAACTACTGGGCTTAGCCTATGAATTTCATCAATAAATAAAACATCTCTTTCTTCAAGGTTAGTTAATAGTCCTGCTAAATCAGCTGGCTTATCTAAAACAGGACCTGATGTTACTTTAACTGCTACTTCGAGTTCATGCGCTAAAATATGGGCTAGAGTAGTTTTTCCAAGTCCTGGAGGGCCGTGAAATAAAGTATGATCTAGTGCATCACCTCTTTGATTTGAGGCTTGAACAAAAATTTTCAAATTTTCAATAACTTGATCCTGACCGCTAAAATCATCAAAAGAACTAGGTCTTAAATTATTTTCAAATTCCTTCTCTTCAGTAGACAGATTGATAGGGGAAGGATCTAAATTTTCATTCATAAAACAAATATAAAGAAAAAGAGATTGTAAAAATTATTCTTTAACAGATGGAATATATTTTAGTTTTTTTATTGCTTATATAATATTCCGATATTATTTTTACAGATCTATTATTTTATTATAATAAAATTGATTAATACAGAAAAAAGATGGGGTATTAAATTAAAAAAAGAGATTTTTTCTGATGTTAATGAACTCTGGAAAATAATTTCTACACCTGGGCATCTTGAAAAAATACATCCATATTGTAAATCAAATTATACAATAAAATGGTCAGGTAAAAACTCCATTGATATTCTTATATATTTAAATGGAATGAGATATGTCCGTGAGTTTAAAAGCTGGAATCCAAAAAAAGGATTTTCTCTCGTTATAGGTGAGGAAAATAAAGAAAAATCCTATGTAGAATGGGAGATTTCAAATGCAAATAATAAAACTTATTTAGCAATAACTGTTTATCCATATTTTATGAAGAATTATAATAAATTAATTTCTTTATTACCATACCAAATATTTATCAAACCCAATCTAATAAAATATTTAAATAATGTTATTGATGGAATTAATTGGCATATAAAAAATAAAGTAAAAGTCCCTAACAATAACTTTGGTAAACATAAATGGTTTTCTGATGAAAAAAGAGTATTTTAATAAAATGGGTGCTAAAAAATATTCTGCTAAAATTATTGTAAATGATAAGATGCAGTCAAATTATATATACTATATTAAAGAAGAAATGGGAAAGAATTTTGATGTCGAATTCAAGCCAGAGCTAACTCCAAAAAAAATGCTTGAACTTGGTGTATTTGGAGGAAAATATATTACAGATTGTGAAAATGAATTTCCAAACTCATGGTTTAAAAATGCAAAAATATCTCCAAAATATAAAGATATTAATTTAAACTATTTTAAAGTTGATGCTTCTCTTCCATTATCAACTTGGAAAGATAAAGGGTGGTTATTTGAAGATGATCCTAGAGGTTGGTTTCAATGGTACTGTAGATATTATATGGGAAGAAGAATAGAAAATGAGGATATTAGACAAATTAAACGATGGAAAGCAATGGTCAGACATATTGGTGCAATAAAAAAATTTTGTAGACCTAAAGATTTAGCCTGTAGAAAAAAACAAAGACAAGCGCTATTACATTGGGGTTATGATTCAAGGTTGATATAAAAATATGAATTTAGGTTATGCATGTATTAATATGGGGTTATCCAGAGACACCCCAAGAATAACTACTAATCGCGGCATGATTAAAAAAACTTTTTTAGAAAAAGGAATTGAATATGCCGGAAAATTAGCTTTAGAAAATTCAACAGATTTAATCAAAATTCTAGAGTGGAATGTTAAAAATAAAATAAAGTTTTTTAGAATATCATCTGACGTCTTTCCATGGGCCTCAGAATATAAAATACAGGATTTACCTGAATATAATACTATTAAAAAAAAATTGGGTGAATGTGGAAATTATGCTAAACAAAATGGGATAAGATTAACAGCGCATCCTGGGCCCTTTAATGTTTTGGTTTCTCCAAATGAAAAAGTAGTAAATAATACTATTATTGATCTTAATATACACGGAGAGTTTTTTGATCTTATGGATTTAAAAAGATCTACATATAATAAAATTAATATTCATTGTAATGGGGTTTACGGAGATAAAATTTCTGCAATGGATAGGTTTTGTAGAAATTTTAAAAACCTTTCTAACTCTGTCAAAAGTAGATTGACTGTTGAAAATGATGACAAAGAGACAATGTACTCTGTTAAAGATCTAATGTATATTCATAATAAAATTGGAATTCCTATAGTTTTTGACTATCATCATCATAAATTTTGTTCAGGAGGGTTAAGCGAAAAAGATGCTCTAAAATTAGCATATAGTACATGGCCAAAAAATATAAAACCAATTGTTCACTATTCTGAATCAAAAGCTATACATGAAAAAAATAATAAAATTAGACCTCAAGCACACTCAGATTATATAAAAAAACTTCCAGACACATATGGTTACGATGTTGATATAATGGTAGAAAGTAAAGCCAAAGAACTGGCTATTCTGCCATTTATCTAAAGTTATTTATTTACTATCTAATTTTTGAAAGACCTCCGTCAATATTTATAGTTTGTGCAGTAATCCAATTAGATTTTTCAGAAAGAAGAAAGGAAATTGCATTTGAAATATCATCTGTTTTACCAAATCTATTTAATGGATGTTTTTTACTAATAGTTTCGCGCTTCAAGTCTGAATTAATTAATCTGCCGGATAATTTTGTTTCTACTAATGATGGTGCAATACAATTAACTCTTATTTTTGGAGCCCATTCAGCAGCTAAACTTCTTGTTAATCCTTCGATTGCAGCCTTACACATAGATATAGAACTATGAAAAGGCATTCCATAATTAGCTGCAATTGAACTAATTAAAACAATAGAAGAATTCTCATTAAATGACTTTTGATAAAATTTTAAAATATTTATTAATCCAAGGACATTAATATTATAATCATCTTCAAAATGAGTAATCTTTAAATTAGAAAACGGTTTTAAATTGATTGATCCAGGGAAATATACCATTCCATCTATGTTATCAATCTCAGGGAAAGTTGAAGGATCTAAAATATTAAAACCTGATTCTGATGAGGTCAATGTAATAAAGGAAAAACTTGAATCCAAAATCAATGAGCTAGCTATGTCACTTCCAGAACCAACTAGTAATATTTTTTTCATAAATATTATAATTTATCCATGTTTTAATACTCTTCTTCATCCTTTTTCAGTGGAATATGCTGAGGAACAAAATCTTCTTTATATCCAGGCTTACTATAATCATATGGCCATCTATATACTTCAGGAATTTTACCCTGCCAATTCCCATGAATATGCTTCATTGATGCTGTCCATTCTAGAGTAGTAGAATTCCAAGGGTTTTGGGGAGATTTTTTTCCATAAAACATACTATGGAAAAAATTATATAAGAAAACTAGCTGTATTAATGCTCCTATTATTGCAAATACAGTAATTATAGTATTAGTGTCTGCTAAATCATCAAATAATGGAAAGTTTGAATTAGTATAGTATCTTCTAGGTAAGCCTGCCATTCCAATAAAATGCATTGGGAAAAATATTCCATAAGCACAAATTGCTGTTACCCAAAAATGGATATAACCTAGATTTTTATTCATCATTTTTCCAAACATCATCGGAAACCAATGATAAATTCCTGCAAGCATTCCATAAAGTGCAGAAATTCCCATTACCAAATGGAAGTGAGCTACTACAAAGTATGTGTCATGAACATTAATATCTAATGCACTATCCCCAAGAATTAATCCCGTTAAACCACCAGTTATAAAAGTTGAGACAAAGGCTATTGCAAATAACATTGGTGGATTAAATTGAATATTTGCCTTCCATAGAGTTGTGATATAATTAAAAGCTTTAACAGCAGATGGAATTGCAATTAATAATGTTGTAAAAGTAAAAACTGAACCTAAAAATGGGTTCATCCCAGTAATAAACATATGATGCCCCCATACAATAGTTGATAAAAAGGCAATTGCAAGTATTGACATTACCATAGCTTTATACCCAAATATTGGCTTTCTTGAATGTGTTGCAATAACTTCAGAAGCAATTCCTAGGGCTGGTAATAAAACGATATATACTTCGGGGTGACCAAGAAACCAAAATAAATGTTCAAACAAAATTGGAGAACCCCCCTGATAATGTAATACTTCTCCTTGAATAAATATGTCTGAAAGAAAGAATGAAGTTCCGAAACTTCTGTCCATAATAAGTAATAAAGCTGCTGACAATAAAACTGGGAAAGAAATAACACCGATGATTGCTGTAACAAAGAATGCCCATATTGTTAATGGCATTCTAGTTAAAGACATTCCTTTAGTCCTTAAATTAATAACTGTGACTATATAATTAAGTGACCCTATAAGAGATGAGGCAATAAAAACAGCCATTGATACTAGCCACAAAGTCATGCCCAATCCAGATCCAGGCTGTGCGAGTTCTAAGGCACTAAGGGGTGGATAAATTGTCCAACCTGCAGCTGCTGGCCCAGCTTCAACAAAAATTGATGCCACCATTAAAACAGTAGAAACAAAAAATAACCAATAAGCAACCATATTTAAAAATCCTGTAGCCATGTCTCTTGCTCCTAATTGAAGAGGAATAAGAAGATTACTAAATGTTCCGCTTAGCCCTGCAGTTAATACAAAGAATACCATAATGGTTCCATGCATAGTAACTAGTGCTAAATATATATCTGCATCCATTACTCCATCTGGAGCCCATTTTCCTAGAAGAAACTCAAAGATAATATTAGGTTCTTCTGGCCATGCAATTTGCATTCTCATTAGTGAGGACATTAAAATCCCTATTATGCCCATAAATATCACTCCAGTGAAAAGATATTGTTTAGCAATCATCTTATGATCCTGACTAAAAATATACTTTGTAATAAAGGTTTCTTTATGATGATGTTCGTGATGATCTTTATCAAATACTATATATTCTGACATGTTTTATGTTTTAATTTTGAGCAATTAACGAGTTCTTAAATACGGTTTGTTTACTAATCCAAGTATCAAAATCCTCTTGAGATTCAACGATAATTTTCATCTGCATGTTATAATGAGATTTACCACAAATTTTATTACACAATAATAAATAATCAAAATCATATGGATCTAGAGGTTCTTCTCCCTTTTTAATTAACTCTTTACTTTTCTCATCTCTAATCTCATTGATTGTAAGTACTTTATCAATCATTTTTGGAGTATTTCTCATTTCCTCAGTAGTCATATTAGGAGTAAAAAGAAATTGTGTTATCATTCCAGGGACACAATTCATCTGTGCTCTAAAATGTGGCATATATGCAGAATGAAGCACATCTTGTGATCTCATTTTAAAAAGTACTGGTTTATTAACTGGCAAGTGTAATTCAGTTACTATAATATCATCACTAGCGTTAGGGTCTGACTCGTCAATTCCTAGAATATTTGCTCGATCTATATCAATTAATCTAACATTTGATTTTCCTAAAGAATTATCCTCTCCAGCATATCTAGCTTTCCAATTAAATTGCTGAGCATATAATTCAACTACCATAGGGTCATCATCTTCGGATATATTCATTACATCAGCCCAGGTTAAAAGACCATAAGTAATAAATCCTGTAAGAACTATTGCCGGGATGATTGTCCAAATAATTTCAAGCTTGTGATTATCGGTGTAAAATAATGCCTTATTTCCAGTCTGTCCTTTATATTTATATGCAAAATAGTATAGCAAAAATTGAGTAATTGTTTGAACAAAGAAAATTAGTGCTAATGTCCATATCATTAAGGTATCATTTTTTATTCCATGATCTGAAGCAGCATCTGTAATCAGAGGGAAATGACCATATTTAACTACACATATTATTGTAATAACATAGATAAAAGCTAAAAAGCCTAACATTAATCTAGCATTAATTCTATTATCCTTATCATTGGCAATTTGAGAATCATCAATTTTTTCTCCTTTCAAAGCTCGAGTCAAATCAAAGATTTTGATCATTTGCCAAATTGCAATTGAAATAAAAACTAATGTTAATGTTATAAATAATGTAATCATTTCTGTAATATAATTTTAATAATGAAAATGTTCGCTCTCCTTTATATAAGGATTACCTTTTGCTAAAAGAGGTGCCTTAGAAAGAGAGTAAAAAACTAATATTAAAAACAGTCCTGCGAAAAATGCTAATGCACTTATTTCAGCCAACCCAAACCCATATCTATCAATAACTGTTGCAGGCATAATCATCATATATACATCCATATAATGGCCTATAAGTATTATGCTACCAGCCATTACTATAAACCAAGGGACCCTTTTATAATCGCTATTCATTAACAATAAGAATGGGAAAATAAAATTCAGTGCAAACATAGTAAAAAATGGGATAGTATAATCTTCAATTCTTGTAATAAAATACGTTACCTCTTCAGGAATATTTGCATACCATATTAGCATAAATTGAGAAAACCATAAATATGCCCAAAACACACTAAAACCAAACATGTATTTTGCTAAATCATGAAGATGGCTGTCATTAACAAATTTCATATAGCCTTGAGATTGTAAATATATTGTTATTAATGCTATGGTAGTAACTCCACTCACTACCATACTTGCAAATAGATACCATCCAAACAATGTACTAAACCAATGTGGATCTACGCTCATGACCCAATCCCATGACATAATTGATTCTGTGTATATATAAAACACTAGGAAACCTGCAGAGATCTGAAAATTTCTTTTAAAATTCTTATTATCCTTTGCAAGGTCTTGGGCAATAGAAAATTTTCTACTAAAATATCTATAAAGACTCCAGCCACCTATAAATATTAATCCCCTTATTAAGAATGCCGATTTATTTAACCATCCCGATTTTGCTTGTATTATTTTATCATGGGCTACAACATCAGGATCCATCCATATAAAAATATGCTTGTCAGCAAAAAATGCTATTGCAAGGACAATTAGAGCTCCAGGTAATAAATAATAAGTTATAGCCTGCATTACTCTAAATAATACTGGCGACCATCCTGCCTGTGATGCATATTGAATTGCATAAAATGCTAATACTCCTAATGATATCATCATAAAGAAAAAAGCTGCTACATATAAAGCCGCATATGGTCGATTATGAATTTGATGCATAACATGTTCTGCATGCTCGTTATCATGGGAAGATTCATGGGCCTCATTGTGATGCTCTTCATTAGTTTTTTCGATATGAGCTGTTTCATCGCCATGAGATGAACCATGAGAAGATTCATGCGCTAATATTTCTTTCACTTGGTCAAGAGTTTTATGAGATTCCATATAGCTATATGTCCAGCCTATACTTCCTAATAAAATTAGTGCTAGTGAAAAAATCTTAATACCATTTGAAATTTTATACATACTATTTTTTTAAATCTGATTTTAATTTCATCACATACGATGTTACAAGCCATCTTTCCTTTTCATTTAATTGAGTTGCGTATGAACCCATAGTATTCCTTCCATAATATATTACATGATATACGCTCCCTTCAGTAATATCTCTGCCTTCATCTAAATAGCTTGGGATACCTAATATTTTTTCTCTTTTCATTAAAATACCTTGCCCATCTCCCTTATTTCCATGACAAACACCGCAATAAATATCATATAATTCCTTTGCCTTTGCCATATTAACTTCATTACTCTCTAGTGGATTTGTTAAATTCATTTTTGCTAAGTCATATCCAGAATTTGAATCTTCATATTGATAAAGGGAATAACCTCTAGGAATAGTTCCTTCAACAGGATTTAATGCTGACTGGTTATTTTCAAATAGGGCATTCTCTGCATAAGTTTCATATCCAATAGACTCATACATGTTTGGCATAAATTCATAATTTGGAGACTCATTATTCTTACATGATACAAGAGTTAATGTTATAGTAATTATTAATATTTTATATCCTATTCTCATATAAATTTAATGTGCTTTTGAATCAACAATATTAATTTCAACAGCTCCTGAATCTTTTAATATTTTCTTTAATTTTCCTGTAACATCATCTACAGTTATTTCAACTAAAAAGTGGTCATCTGTAGTTCTAGGATCAGGGTTTTCTGCTGTTTTAAATGGCCACATTCTACTTCTAAGATAAAATGTTATAACCATTAAATGAGCAGCAAAAAATACCGTCAACTCAAACATGATCGGAACAAATGCTGGCATGTTTTCAATATAGCTAAAGCTAGGTTTACCGCCAATGTTTTGAGGCCAATCCACTATCATTATATAATTCATCATTAATACAGCAACTGTAATACCAAGGCATCCGTATAAAAATGATGCAATAGCTATTCTAGTTGGCTCCAGACCTAACGCCTTGTCTAATCCATGAACAGGAAAAGGCGTGTAGACTTCTTCAATGTGATAATTATTATTACGAATAGTCTTAACAGCAGATAATAAAACATCATCATCATTATAAAAAGCACGAACTATTTTTGAAGCACTCATTTTATTTTTTTATCTCTTTAATTGTTATAGCTGAAGTTCTTTTATCAGCTCCTGTTCCACTTAATGATCCCCCAGATTCTCTTATTCTTTTATATTTTTCTCCAGAACTTTTTAATATTGATTTTACTTCAGCTTGAGCTATTACAGGGAATGTTCTTGCATATAATAAAAATAATACAAAGAAAAATCCTATGGTTCCCATAAAAATACTTATATCAATAAATGTTGGGGAGAACATTGTCCAAGATGATGGTAAATAATCTCTGTGAAGAGATGTAACAATGATAACAAATCTTTCAAACCACATTCCAATATTTACTACAATTGAAATAAAGAATGAAAACATTATACTTGTTCTTAATTTTTTAAACCACATAAATTGTGGAGAAAAAACATTACAGGTCATCATTGACCAGTATGCCCAAGCATATGGTCCTGTAGCTCTATTTAAGAAAGCATATTGCTCATATTCAACACCAGAATACCATGCTATAAAAAGCTCTGTAATATATGCAACTCCAACTATTGAGCCTGTAATCATTATAACAATATTCATTAATTCAATATGCTGAAGTGTAATATAGTCTTCTAAATTACAGACTTTTCTCATAATGATAAGTAGTGTCTGAACCATAGCAAAACCAGAAAAAATTGCTCCTGCAACGAAATAAGGGGGAAATATTGTAGTATGCCATCCTGGAATTACTGAAGTGGCAAAATCAAAAGATACAATTGTATGAACAGATAATACTAACGGAGTTGCTAAACCAGCTAATACTAATGATACTTCCTCAAATCTTTGCCAATCTTTTGCTCTGCCTGTCCATCCAAAACTAAGTATACTATAAATTCTTTTTTGAAAAGGTTTAATTGCTCTATCTCTAATCATTGCAAAATCAGGTAACAAGCCTGTCCACCAAAATACGAGAGATACAGACAAATAGGTTGAAATTGCAAATACATCCCATAAAAGAGGTGAATTAAAGTTTACCCAAAGTGATCCAAAAGCATTAGGAATAGGAACCATCCAATAACCAAGCCACGGTCTTCCCATATGAATAATAGGGAACAATCCTGCTTGTATAACAGAAAAAATTGTCATTGCTTCAGCTGATCTATTAATAGCCATTCTCCATTTTTGACGAAATAAAAGCAGTACAGCTGATATCAAAGTTCCAGCATGTCCAATTCCTACCCACCACACAAAATTTGTAATATCCCAAGCCCATCCAACAGTCTTATTTAATCCCCAAACTCCAATTCCAGTAGATATTGTATATATGATACATCCTACTCCCCAAAGAAACATTGCTAACGCTATAGAAAAAACAATCCACCATTGTCTATTTGCTCTAGTTTCAACAGGCCTAGCTATATCAACAGAGACATCATGATAAGATTTTTCTCCTGCAATTAATGGTTTTCTAATTGGTGCTTCATAATGAGACCCCATACTTTTCCTTATTATTAATTATACTTTTTTTTCGTTTCTTACTTTAACTTGATAAACTACATTTGGCTTAGTTCCAACAGCATCCAACAAATGATAGGCCCTTTTATCATGTTTTAATTTATGTATTTCACTTTCCTTTTCATTTATATCTCCAAACCTCATTGCCCCAGTAGAACAAGCTGACGCACAAGCACAAGTATCGTTAAATTCACCTTCAGCTACTGGTCTGCTTTCTAGTTTTGCTTTTAATATCACTGCTTGTGTATTTTGAATACAGAATGAGCATTTTTCCATCACACCTCTCGACCTTACTGTAACATCTGGGTTTAAAACCATACGTCCAAGATCATCATTCATATGATAGTCAAATTCATCATTGTTGTTGTATAAAAACCAATTAAATCTTCTAACCTTATAAGGACAGTTATTAGCACAATATCTTGTTCCTACACACCTGTTATATGCCATATGATTCTGCCCTTGCCTTCCATGACTAGTTGCTGCGACCGGACATACAGTTTCACAAGGTGCGTGATTACAATGTTGACACATAATTGGCTGAAATGCTACTTGAGGATTTTCAGATGGGCTTTCAAGTTCTCCAAATGAAGTTAATGAACTTCCTAAACCACTAATGTCATCTTTCTTTTTATCATCCTGATTAAAAGTTTCCTCTGAAGAATAGTACCTATCTATTCTTAACCAATGCATGTCTCTACTTCTTCTAATTTCTCTTTTTCCTACAACTGGCACATTATTTTCTGCATTACATGCAATTACACATGCTCCACATCCAGTACACGCGTTAAGATCAATTGATAAATTAAAATGATGACCAATAGACCTATCAAACTCATCCCACAAATCAACCTTAGGAGAAGAAACAGGGGTTTCGATATGATTTAAAGAAACAACTGGTTCAGCATTCCAATATTTTGGATCTTTAGTGTTAAATATCTCTAAGCTAGTTTCCTTAAGTATCTCGCCTCTACCCATTAGCGTATTATGTAGTTGGATACAGGCAAATTCATGTTTCCCATCCGTAACTTGAATTGACACTAGCTGATCTGTTTTAAAATTTTCATATAATTGATATCCATTAACTCCAGTTTTCATTTCATCTTTAACCCCCTTAGACCTTCCATAACCAAATGACAACCCTACTGTGCCTCTAGCCTGACCAGGCTGAATTATTACAGGAACTTTAATTGATTTACCATTCAATTTTATAATTGCATATTTACCATTTAAACCTCCATCTGCATCATGACTAGACTCTGAAAAGAAAGTGCTAGGCTCTAAATATAGATCAAGTTCTTTTGCATCAAATTCTGAAATTGTCAAATAATTGTCCCATGTTGTTCTTGTTAGAGGATCTGGAAATTCTTGTAACCATGGATTATTAGCCTGCTGACCATCTCCCATTCCAATCTTAGGATATAGTGTTAATTCATATAAGTTGTTTTTAGATGATGACACTTTGTTAATTAGATCATTAAGGTCTGTATAAAATGTTTTATATGGTGCAGATCTTAAAAATTTATTTTTTGAAATAGAATTATTGTTTTTAGAATATACTCCATCATGAAGCGCCTTGTCCCAATAACCATTTTCTAAAATATTTTTCTTCCAATTATCCTTAACATACTGGTAATACGAATTATTATTATTTGACCATACTAACAGTTGATCCTGAAATTGCCTAGTATCAAATAATTTATTGATTACCGGCTGAATTAATGATAATTCTCCATGTCTAATTTCAGCATCGCCCCATGATTCTAAATAATGTGAAGTTGCAGCAGCATACTGAACATGGGCTGCCGTTTCATCGTTCTTCATTGTAAATGAAATCGAAAGGTCTACCTTATCTAGAGCCTTAATGAATTCATTAGAATTAGGCATAGAATACACTGGGTTTACACCAGCCATAATTAGTGCGCCTATTTTACCTGTTTGCATTTGGTCAAGTAAATTGCTGACTTTAGCATCATTCCCTAAACGCGTCTTAATTATCTGATTTGGCTTAAACGCATTACTTTTTATTTTCTCATTTATTTGAAGAACTAATTCTTGATAATTAACATCATTAATACCTGAAACTATTACAGCATTTTTCTTGCTATTAAGAATTTCTTTAATAGTAGAATCTACTTTGTGTTTTAAATTTTCTGATAAGTTAATTTCATTATTTGTTGAAAATAGTTTAGAATATATTGCTAGAAGGATCAGCTTTTGTTCAGAAATTTTAACAGGAATTCTACTATCTGCATTTGCTCCACTTAATGTCATGTTTGATTCAAATTGAATATGTCTTGACATTTTTCCTTTCTTGGGAATTCTATTTTTTGTATAACCATCTTCAAATCCTCCACCTTGCCAATCCCCAATAAAATCAGCTCCAATTGATACTATTAAATCTGCACTTGAAAAATCATAGTTTGCTAACCCTCTTTGGCCATATCTGTTTTCAAATGCATCTAAAGCTGCTGACTCAGAAATGCTGTCATATATGATATGATCTACATTAGCATATTTATTTTTAAAATCATCAATTAATTTATTTGTAGAAGGGCTTGCAAATGTCTGTGTTAATAGCACAATTGACTTTGATGAATTACTAATCTCTTTTAATTTTCGTTTAGTATCAAAATCAAATTCAACCCAAGAAATAGGCAGGCCATTTTTAATAGGCTGTGCTAATCTTCCGCTGTCATATAAATCTAATATTGAAGCATGAACTCTTGCATTTGCAGAAGAAGAAGGAGCTATTGTATTTCCTTCAATTTTTATTGGTCTTCCTTCTCTATTCTTAACCAATATGTTTGCAAAATCATAGCCATTTGATATAGTTGTTGCATAAAAATTTGCCAATCCTGGCACAATTTCATTAGGCTGAACAACATAAGGTATCGATTGAACAACAGGCCCTTCACAAGCAGCAAGTGTAGCAGCAGCTGTACTAAATCCTAAATATTTTAAGAAATCTCGTCTAGAAGTTGAACTATTAGATAAATTTTCCTTGTCGCCCAGAAATTCATCAACAGGAATTTTATCAACAAATTCTCTATGTTGAATTCCATTCGAATCAAGGTCATTTTCAGAACTTAGGTCTGATAAATTTTTCCAGTATTTCTTTTTATTAGACATATTAAAATCTACAAATTAATAATGACATTTTCCGCATTCTAGTCCTCCCATTTGGGCTACAGTTAATTGTTCTACTCCATATTTTTTTGATAATTCTTCATGAATTTTAGCATAATATTCATTGTCTTTTACTTTCACATTTGTTTCTCTATGACAGTTTATACACCATCCCATTGTTAAGGGAGAATGCTGGTATAAAATTTCCATTTCTTCAACAGGCCCATGACATGTCTGGCATTCAATTCCCGCAACTGAAACATGTTGTGAATGATTAAAATATGCGAAATCCGGAAGGTTATGAATCCTTACCCATTTCACAGGGTATGTTACTCCAGTATATTCTTGTGCTTCATCATCCCAACCAACTGCCTTATATAGCTTTTGTATTTCTGCATCATAAAATGCTTTTGAATATTCTTCTGTTGTTTCTCCAGTATATTCGTATATAGTCTTATGGCAATTCATACAAACATTTAAGGAAGGGATCCCTGAATGTTTACTAACTCTTGCAGATGAATGGCAATAATTACAATCAATTTGATTATCTCCGGCATGTATTTTATGAGAATAATGAATTGGCTGTACCGGCATATAGCCTTGATTAGTCCCTAGCTGCATTGTCCATCCATAAAAACCATATGCACTAACAAGTAAAAACAAAATTGCTGAACACAACATTAAAAATTGATTATCAATAAACGCCTTCCATATAGGTTTTGATTTTTCTTCTTCAATTAATTTTACATCATTTAAAATAGCAAAATTCCTAAGCGCATTACTAACTAAGAAAAGCCCAATGGCAAGTAAAAAGAATAGAAAAGTAAAAACGCCTAAAATAATCTCATTAGATAATCCTAAATCATTAGATGGGGCGCCAGTTGAAGCTACAGTCGTTGCAGCAACTGGAACTATTTTTTCTTGATTAGTGTAAGCTAAAATATTCTCAATATCTGTATCTGATAATTGAGGGTAGGCTGTCATAGCAGCACGATTATACTCCTCATAAATTTTATTGGCGTATGTATCTCCTGATTTTATAACTGATGCACTATTTCTAATCCAAGCATAAAGCCATTGTTTATCAAGTCCTTCGTCATTTAATAGTCTATTCTCAACATGACGAAGTGCTGGGCCTGTCATCTTTTTATCTAGCTTATGACAAGCTGCACAATTAGCATTAAACAAAGTTTTCCCTACGGCTATATCAACATCCTGAGCAAATAAATTAGCGTATGGAAAAATAAAAAAAAAGGAGAAAAATAAATTGATAAAAAAACATTTAGAAAAATGAAAAATATTTCTAAAATTATAAGATCTTAAATATTGTCTTTTATATCTTATATCCATTCCAAAATTCGTTAGAAAAAACAAAGCACAAAAGTAATACCAAAAATGGTTATTTTAAACATAAAAGATTGATTATTTCTACAAAATAGCAATTTATAATCATTCTAAATAAAAAAGTAATAGAATAAATTATAATCCATTAAATTTGTTAATTATCAAAACATGAAATGAAAAAGTTAATTCAAGTTTTATTTAGTTTAATATTTATATTCTTCAGTCAAAACCCGCTGTACTCTCAAAAAGGAGAAACAATAATAATGCAAAGCATTGAAATTGAAAGGATTATAGAAATTAAAAAAGAGTTAAATAAAAATGCTTCAATGCTTAGAATACAAATTTATAATGGGAATCGCGATGAAGCTAAAGAGATTAAAGAAAAGTTTGAAAAAAGAAAACTTGACTCAATTATTGACATAGTTTATGAAACTCCCAATTACAAAATATGGGTTGGCAATTATATAAATCAATTGGAGGCCGATAGAAAATTACTAAAAATCAAAAAATATTATTCAGATGCATTTATTTTCAGGCAAAAAATTAAAGAAATAATTGAGGAAGAAATTGAAGAAAATTAAAGTTTCTTTTTAACTTCTACATTAATAAACCCTTCTATTTCATCACCCACTCTTATATCCTTAAAATCGTTTACTTGTAATCCACAATCATAACCTTTATTAACCTCCTTTACATCATCTTTAAATCGTTTTAGAGATGCTAAAGATCCTGAAAATATGACTACTCCTTCTCTAATAATTCTCACATCTGAGTTTCTCAGAATTGACCCTTTTATAACCATACATCCTGCAATAGTTCCTAACTTAGATACTTTAAAAGTTTCGCGAACTTCACAAAGACCCGTAATTTCTTCCTTAATGTCTGGGGAAAGCATTCCTTCCATAGCATCCTTTAATTCATTAATTGCATCATATATAATCGAATAAATTCTTATATCAATTGCTTCTTTATCCGCCACCTGTCTAGCATTACCCATAGGTCTAACATTGAATCCTATTACTAATGCGTCTGATGCTGATGCAAGTAGCACATCGCTTTCAGTAATTGCTCCAACTCCTTTATGAAGGATGTTAACTTGTATTTCCTCGGTAGACAATTTTTGAAAAGAATCAGTTAAAGCTTCAACAGACCCATCAACATCTCCTTTAAGAATTATATTTAATTCTTTAAAATCTCCTAAAGCAATTCTTCTTCCAATTTCATCTAGTGTAATATGTTTCTGTGTTCTGACAGTCTGTTCTCTTTGTAGCTGATTCCTTTTAGTAGCAATTTGTTTTGCTTCTCTTTCATCATTATATACTGAAAAGCTATCACCTGCTTGTGCAGCACCATCTAGCCCAAGAATTGAAACAGGAGTTGATGGGCCAGCAACTTTAAGATCATTGCCCCTCTCATCATACATAGCTTTCACTTTACCTGTATTTTTTCCAGCTAATACAAAATCTCCAATTTTCAATGTCCCTGTTTGAACTAATATTGTAGAAACATAACCTCTACCTTTATCTAAAAATGCTTCAACTACTGTTCCTGAAGCATTTCTCTCAGGGTTCGCTTTAAGCTCTAAAAGCTCTGCCTCAAGAAGAACTTTTTCCAACAGCTCATTAACCCCATCTCCAGTTTTAGCAGAAATATCATGAGACTGAATTTTTCCTCCCCAATCTTCTACTAATAGATTCATATTTGATAACCCTTCTTTAATCTTATCAGGATTTGCTTCAGGTTTATCAATTTTGTTTATAGCAAAAACTATAGGGACCCCAGCAGCTTGAGCATGCGATATAGCCTCTTTAGTTTGAGGCATTATATCATCATCTGCTGCAATAACAATTACAGCTAAATCTGTTACTTGAGTACCTCTAGCCCTCATGGCAGTAAATGCTTCATGACCAGGCGTGTCTAAAAAAGTAATTTTTTGACTATCCTTAAGCTCTACACTGTATGCTCCAATATGCTGAGTAATACCGCCTGACTCTCCGGCTATAACATTCTCTTCTCTTATATAATCTAATAATGATGTTTTACCATGATCAACATGCCCCATTACAGTAATGATTGGAGATCTAGACTTTAGATCTTTAGGATCATCTAAAATTTCTTCAATAACTTCCTCTTTTTCAGCAGTAACAAATTCTACTTTATACCCAAATTCTTCAGCTACAATTGATAATGTCTCTGCGTCTAATCTTTGATTTAAGGTTACCATAAGCCCTAACGTCATACATGCAGATATAATTTCAGTTGATGGCACATCCATCATAGTAGCAATTTCACTGGCAGTAACAAACTCTGTTACTTTAAGCACCTTGCTTTCCTTCTCAATAACTGCAAGCTCATCTTCAGATTTTTGCTTATGTTGATCTCTTTTTTCTCTTCTATATTTTGCTGCTTTACCTTTTGCTGATTTTCCTTGAAGTTTCTCTAATGTCTCCTTAATTTGTTTTTGCACTTCCTCTTCATTTGGCTCTTCCTTAACAGCCTTTTTAGCTTTAGTTTTACCCCTTAATCCTTTTTTCTTTAAATTTTCCGCTGACGGTTTTGGAATAATCCTTCTTCTTCTTTTCTTAGGTTTTGGCTTAGCTTCATCAGATTTCTTAGCAGGAGAAGGTGTTTCTTTAAATTTAGATAAATCTAATGTTTCACCTGTAGATTTTAGCCCAGATAATTTTTTATAATTATCTGCCTTATGTTCATCTAAATCTGATTTACTTTCTTCTTTTTTGTCTTCTTTTGACTTAGGAATATCTTTTAATTTGACATCCTTATCATCTTCCACTTTAGTCTCTTCTTTTTTTGGTTTTGGATCTAGATCAATCTTGCCTAGCTTCTTAAATTTAGTGACTTTAGATGCTGCCGTAATTATTTCTTCTTTCTTTTTATTTATTTCTTCAAGCTCTGTTTCTCTTTTTATTCTTAATTCCTCTTTTTCTTTAATTTGAGCTTCAGCAACCTCTTTAGAAGCGACCTTATTGTCCGCATCCAATTGAAATTCACCACATAGTAAATCATAGACTTCTTCGCTAATTTTACTAGTGGGTCTTTTCTCTATTTCATGACCTTTTGATTCCAAAAAATCTATTGCACGATCGATAGAAATATTTAATTCTCTAAGTACTTTATTTAATCTAACTGCAGGCATATATCCTTTATCTATAATTTATAATTATTAATTAATTTTCAAATTCTTCTTTTAAAATTTTAATTACATTATTGATTGTTTCTTCCTCTAAGTCTGTTCTTTTAACTAGATCTGCTGCATCTTGTTCTAAAACACTTTTAGCAGTATCCAATCCTGCCTTAGCTAATTCTTCAATAACCCATGATTCAATCTCATCAGAAAACTCAGTTAATTCTACATCTTCCTCAACTCCGTCTCTAAATACATCTATTTCATAACCAGTGATTTTTCCAGCTAGTCTAATATTATGACCACCTCTTCCAATTGCTTTACTTACTTCTTCTGGATTAAGCATGACTTCAACCCTTTTAGCTTCTTCATCTATTTTCATAGAAGTAATCTTTGCTGGATTTAATGATCTTGAAATAAACAACTGTAAATTATTTGTGTAATTTATAACATCTATATTTTCGTTACCTAATTCTCTAACTATACCATGAATTCTTGAACCCTTCATCCCAACACAGGCTCCAACTGGATCAATTCTATCATCATAAGAGTCTACAGCTACCTTAGCCTTTTCGCCAGGGATTCTTACTACTTTTTTTATTGATATTAATCCATCAAATATTTCTGGAATTTCCTGTTCAAATAATTTTTCTAAAAACACTGGAGAAGTTCTTGACAAAATGATTGAAGGCTTAGTCCCTATAAGCTCTACGCTTTCAATAATACCTCTAATATTATCCCCTTTTCTAAAAAAATCTGATGGGATTTGCTTATCCTTTGGCATAATTATTTCATTGCCATCATCGTCCAATAGTATAATGGCTTTATGCCTAATATGATGGACTTCTGCCGTATATATTTCCCCTTCTAATTCTTTGAATTTCTTATATACATTAGTGTTGTCATGTTCATGAATTTTAGCTGTCAGATTTTGTCTTAATGCTAAAATTGATCTTCTTCCCAAATCAACTAATTTAACCTCCTCAGAAACATCTTCTCCTACTTCAAAATCTGGTTCAATTTTTCTTGCTTCTGACAATGATATTTCACAATTTTCATCCTCTAGCTTATCATCTTCTACAACAATTCTATTTCTCCAAATTTCAAGATCACCTTTGTCAGGATTAATAATGATATCAAAATTATCATCATCTCCATATTTTCTTTTTAAAGTAGATCTAAATACATCTTCTAAAATTGCCATTAATGTAGATCTGTCAATTAATTTATCATCTTTAAATTCTGAAAAAGATTCTATCAATGTTATATTCTCCATAATTTATTTAATTAAAGTTTTATTTTCACTTTTGCTTCAACAATGTCCTTATATAGTAAGTCTATCTTTTTTTCTACTGTTATTTTACCTTTTCCAATTGGTTTCTTTTCTCTTTGTTTCCAAAATAAACTAATCTGATTAGAATTAGCATTAACTAGTTTTGCTTCATATTTCAAATCGTCTTTAGTCTTAACTACTAATATTCTTCCAATATTTTTTATATACTGCCTAATACTAGAAAGAGGGGTTACAGCTCCAGAAGATGTTACTTCTAGAGAAAAATCATGTTCATCCCTATCAATATTATGTTCAATAGATCTACTAACATATATGCAGTCTTCTACTGTTACTCCATTATCTCCATCAATTATAATTTTGATAGAATTATCAAGAGCTATATCCATATCTATTAAAAACAGATCTTCTCTATTTTTTAAACAGTTTTCTAATTCTTTTTCTATAATATTTCTTAACATTTTTCTATAAAAAGAGGGGACTTTTCGTCCCCTCTCAATTTTTTTCATTAATCAGTGGCAGCAAATATACAATATTATTTTGAAATCTATCAAATATAATTAATAGCTGCTATCATATTAGTTGGCCTACTAGGGCTCGAACCTAGACTCTTCTGGACCA
>CERV01016077.1_pt1 | contig 29137 bp, 29 predicted proteins | sample 530871 | NCBI WGS metagenome assembly CERV01 (sample SAMEA2621045, study PRJEB7988) | marine metagenome | biome: marine biome (ENVO:00000447); feature: deep chlorophyll maximum layer (ENVO:xxxxxxxx); material: "saline water (ENVO:00002010), including plankton (ENVO:xxxxxxxx)" | depth 50 m
TTTCACAATAGACAGAGCAAGGCCACTACACGTATTTGATACTGATAAAATAAATGGAAATCTACTTGTTAGCTTTGCTGACGGCAGCGAAAATATTGATGGCTTAGATGAAAAAAATTATAATTTGCCAAAAGGTGCTATGAAAATTTCAGACCAGGCTGGTATTATTAGTATAGCCGGTATAATGGGTGGAAGTTCAACTGGCTGTTCAGCGGAAACAGTCAATGTATTGCTAGAAAGCGCATATTGGGATCCAATCACTATTGCTAAAGCTGGACGAGCAATGAAAATTAATTCTGATGCTAGATATCGTTTTGAGCGTGGTGTAGATCCTGATTTCACCAAGGATGGTGTGATGCTTGGTGCGCAAATGATTATCGATCTTTGTGGTGGAACTCCTCACGAGATAATTAAAACTGGTGAAATTCCTAACTTCCATAGAACTTATACCTTAAACCCTAGTAAAGTTCAGTCCCTAGTAGGAATGAAAATTGATGAGGAGAAACAAATAAGTATTTTGGAATCTTTGGGGTTTAAATTTGATCAAGATAAAGTTTCACCTCCTCCATGGCGACCAGATGTGCAAGGGGAAGCAGACTTAGTTGAAGAAATCGCCAGGGTTACATCGTTAACAAAATTAAAAGGAATACCTTTACCAGCACAAGATCCAACTACATTACACAGTACACTAACACCACTTCAGAGAAGAGAAGCTACTATTAGAAGAGAGATTGCGTCGCTAGGTTATAATGAATGTGTCACATATTCATTTATAAGTGAGAAAACTGCCCTACTGTTTGGCGGTGGTTCTAATGATACTAAATTAGAAAATCCTATTTCTACAGACATGAGCCATATGCGGCCTTCATTGTTGCCTGGGTTACTACAGGCCGCAAGCCGCAACCAATCAAGAGGCGTTTTTGATATGGCGCTCTTTGAAATAGGTCCAGTGTTTCACGGTGGTGAGCCGGAGGATCAAGAAATCTTAGCGACTGGTATTCTAGTCGGCCACACTAATGCTCGTGATGTTCATGGCGAGCGAAGAGAATTTGATCCATTTGATATAAAAGCAGATGTTGAAAAAGTTTTAAGATCAATTGGATGCCCAACCAAGCTAATGATTTTTAGAGATGTGAACAAATGGTGGCACCCTGGGCGGTCAGGGAAACTTGCACTTGGGCCAAAAAATATTTTAGCTGGTTTCGGCGAAGTTCATCCGAAAGTTTTAGCTGAATTAAACATTAAAGGCCCTGTTATGGCATTTGCAATTCATATCCAAAAGCCACCATTTCCAAAAGTTAAAACAAAAACACGCTCAGCCTTAAAAATTAGTGACTATCAGGCTGTCCAAAGAGATTTCTCGTTTCTTGTTGATAGTGATACTGAAGCATCTGTTTTGGTAAATGCTGCAAAATCTGCAGACAAAGATTTGATTAAAGATGCATACATATTTGACCAATTTGTAAACCAGAAAAACGATGAACCTAATAATATAAATAAAAAATCTTTAGCTATTACAGTTCAGATACAATCTTCAGAGAAAACACTTATCGATGAAGAAATTGATCTTTTATGTCAAAAAATTATTAAAAATATTGAGAAAGCTAGTGGTGGTGTTTTAAGAAGTTAAGGTCTGATAGAAAATATAATCAATTAGACCAAACCAGAAAAAGGCATATATTTTACTAGATCCCCAACTTTAACCTTTTCAAGATCTTCTGGCAATTCAATCAAACCTTCTGCCCAACTCAGGCCTGATATTCGACCTGACCCCTCCGAATGAAAAATCTCTGCTCTGCCATCTTTTATTTTAGCTCTGAGATATTCTCTTCTTCCAGTTTTTTTTGCCTTTGAGAAACTAGCAGGAATATTAAATGAACCTAATTGAACCCAACCTTCTCCACTTAATAAACCACAAATAGGTTTGCCAAAAACTAAAGTACATACAAAAGCTGCAACAGGATTTCCAGGTAATCCAATTACAGGTGTTTTTTTCCAGCTAGCCAAAGCTAGGGGTCTACCTGGCTTCATTGCTACTTTCCAATGATATAAGTGCCCATCAGATTTTAGTAATCGGGAAACATGATCTTCTTTACCAGTTGATGCTCCTCCCGACGTAAAAATTACATCACAAACTTGCGACGCCTGATTTAATTTATCCCTAATTCGATGTTTATCATCAACTACATGCCCTAAATCGATTGGTTTATAACCCCATTTTTTCATTATACTCATTAACATAGGTCGATTAGCATCCAAGGTTTTGTTGAAATCTTGATCATTAAATTTTTCTACTATTTCATTACCAGTAGATAAAATGCCTACCCTTAAGGGCAAATATACCCCAATTTCTTTTAAACCAGCAGCAACTAATAATCCTATATCTTGCGGACGAATTCTTAAGCCTTTCTTTAAAATTACTTCACCTGCCTTTACATCCTCTCCCGCTTTTCTAGTATTTTCCCCTCTTTTTATATTGCAATCAAAAGAAATTTTATTTTCAAGAACAGTAACTTCTTCTTGTAAAACAACCGTATCAACTCCACTTGGCAAGCTAGCCCCAGTCAAAATGCGAACTGCGCTTCCTTTGGGTACGTCACATATAATATCACTCCCAGGCGTTATTTGCTCTGCTATCAAATTTAAAAAATTTTTTGGCCCTATAAGCGATTTGAATGCAAACCCGAAGCCGTCAACCGCTGTATTTGCCATATGTGGATTAGAACGTTTGGCAAAAACATCTTCACTTAAAATAAACCCCAAAGAATTGCTAACCTCTGTTTTTTGACACTTTAAATTCATAGTCAGAGATTTTTTTAAATCACTTAATGCGGTCTCTACAGGTGTCCAAGTAGTCCCCCTTGGAAACGCCATGTTATTATCAGTATTTTTTTTCATAACAAACCCACAGTTTTTAATACAAAATCTGCTATTGTCTTAGTATCATCTAGATTTAATGTTGGAACTACCGTGTCAATTTTATCATTAGTGGCTACAGCTATTATGTTTTTGTCAGAGGGAGCTATCAGTTGTTGTCCTGTAACACTGCGGTAGGTTTCAATTTTTAAGTGATCATTAGTTTTAAAACCTTCAATTAGCACTAAATCCACGGGATCCATTTTTCCCAGTTGTTCCTCCATGGTTAGCTTTAGGCTTTCGCGCAGCTCAGTCATTAAAACCCACCTGGCATCTGAAGAAAGAAACACCTGATGAGCGCCAGCTTTTCTATGACGAAAACTATCCTTACCTTTCTGATCAACATCAAAATTATGATGCGCATGTTTCATTGTTGAGACAGAAAAACCTCGATTAGCTATATCGTCAACTAAACGCTCCAATAACCCAGTTTTTCCAGAATTTTTCCAACCTACTATGCCAAAAACCTTCATACCCAACCTTTTTCAATTATATCTTCTGCTTCTATAAGATCATCTGGATTATTTATGTTAAAAAAAGGATTAAATTTAGATTCTGAAAACTTACAATAACTTACATTATGTTTAGCAGTCCAAGCTAACATTTTTCTAATCCCACTATTTAAGCTTTTTCTAAGATCATTTCTAAGACTAACATCCCACAAACCAAACGTTGGGTGAAGGTTTTTAGATTTTCTTTTCTTGTCGGTTGTGTAAGCTAAAACAATAGAACAATTATCTTTTATTAGAGTTTTTTTACATTTTTTTAAAAAATCTTTGGGAAAAAATGGTGTATCAACTGCGACTGTTAAAATATAATTATATCCGTTTTCATAAGCCCAATCCATTCCGGCTAAAACACCAGCAAGAGGGCCGGCATAATCAGTTATACTATCTCTAACTATTGGTAAGTTGAATTGTTTATATAAATTCTCTTGAACATTTACATTTAGAATAATTTCTTCGGTCTGTATGCTTAATCTATCCAGAACATGTAAAGAGAGTGATTTAGTTTTTAGCTTCAACATACCCTTATGGGCTCCACCCATTCTTTTTGATTGCCCACCTGCCAAAACAACTCCAACTATATTCAATGACTAAACTCCATTCTATTTTGCAGTATTCTTGATTTGATTCAGATCGACATCCCAAATTAATTTGGACTCACCAGACAAACATATAAAGCGTTGGCCTCGCAATCTCCCAACAAGAGTTATGCCTACCTGTTTAGCAATATTTACACCCCAGGCTGTAAAACCGGATCTGGACACTAATACCGGAATTTCCATTAGAGCTGTCTTGATTACCATTTCTGATGTCAACCTACCTGTGGTATATAAAATTTTATCTCTTGGATTGGTGCCAGTATCAAAAATCCATCCTGCAATCTTATCAACAGCATTATGTCGACCAACATCTTCCATATATACTAAGGGCTTGTCTTGATGACACAAAATAGTACCATGAATCGCGCCAGCTTTTAAATAAAGACTTGGCGTTCGATTTATTTTGCTTGATAAACTATACAAATGTGAGACTTTTGTACTTATCGCACTGATTTTCAGGCCATCAACACCATCCATAATATCGCCGAATACTGTACCAACCGCACATCCAGATGTTTGTGTTTTCTTTTTTAACTTATCTTCATAATTTGTTTTTCTTTTTGTCCTTATCACTATCGAATTTAACTCAGCATCAAAATCAATTGCATCAACTTTATCTTTATTTGATAACATTTTTTGGTTTCTTAAAAATCCGAGAGCTAAATATTCTGGATAATCGCCTATAGTCATTGCTGTAACAATCTCCTGATTATTTAGAAAAATTGTTAGTGGTCGCTCTTCAATCACAGAAATATCAGTCCTGTTACCTAATTGGTCAACTCCCGCCACTTCTTGAGTTAAATCCTCACCAGATAAATTTGGACTAATAATATAATCCCTAATCTTTGTATCATCTATCAAAACTGACCCAATTCAAAAAATTACTTTGTATACATCATATAGGCAAAGCAGTCGTATTAGAAACACTACGCAATGAAAAACTTGAATGCATCTGTGCTACTCCTGGCAACCTTGCTAGATATTTTCTGTGGATTCGCGCGAAATCATCGGTATCCTTAGCAACAACTTTTAAAAGATAGTCTGCCTCTCCAGCCATCAAGTGGCATTCTAAAACATCTGGCACTTGAGAAACTTCTCGTTCAAACGCATCTAAAACTTCATCTGCCTGCCCAGATAAAGTAATTTCAACAAAAACAGTTGTTGGCAAACCAACCAGGCGATTGTTTAAAAGAGCAACATAATTTTTGATGATACCCAACGAATCTAATCTTTGCACTCTTCGGTGGCAAGCAGACGCACTTAAATTTATTCGTTCAGCTAAATCTGCATTGGAGGTTCGGCCATCAATCTGTAATACACTTAAAATACGTCTATCAGTTTGGTCTAATTGAATATCAATCACGTCAAGCTCCCAAAATTATTTAAGTCATAAAGGCAATTCACCATTTTGAACATACTTCAGAATATTGATAACCTGCTCAGGAGTTTCAGCTACTGCTAACGCTGCAGCATCAACTTCTTTTAATGCGTGTGAAACGTCCTTAGCATGTAAAATGATTAAAGCTTTTCCCAATGCTGCTGCATAACCTGCATCAAAAGCTGCATTCCACTGCTTATATTTTTCACCAAATCGAACTACTACAATATCGGCGTTCTTTATACCATTCTTGGTTCTAATCGCATTTATCTGAGCACCTTTTTTATCATGCCAAAAATCATTATCTTCACTTCCTAAAATACGGACACCGCAGTCATCTGAGGCAGCATGATCTGTGACCGGGGAAAAAAAAGATATGTCTAAATCCTTTGTCCCATTTATAATTTGGTCACGCCAGTCAGTGTGAATTTCTCCAGATAAGTAAATTTTCATTCAACCTTCTCCATAAATACTGCTTTCACTCTTCGCACACCTGCAGAGCTACTCTGTTCTTTATTAATCTTAAATGTTCCATATCTAGATAAAAAAGAGCAGTTTTTAACATGTGGCCCTCCACACAGCTCTTTACTCCATACTTTACCTGCCTGATCTTTCATCAAATAGACCTTTACAATATCTGGATATTTTTCCCAAAAACTTCCCTCAACTCCTTCAGAGTAAGCCTCATCTTTCTTCATTTCAAACACTGTAACTTCGGCCCGTGCTAGTATCCCATTGTTAACGTAGTCTTCAACAAATCGTTTTTGCTCATCTGTCATTTTCGTGTCATGATTAAAATCAAATCTTATTCTCTCAGCAGTGATATTACTTCCTTTTTGGTGTACGTGATCTCCCAGTATCTCTCGCAACCCTGCTAACATTAAATGAGCCGCCGTATGAAACGCAGTTGTTTTTTCTGACGCATCAGCTAATCCACCCTTAAATTTTCCCGCAGCAGCAGTTGCAGATTTTTTCGAATGTTCATTGAATGAGCTTTCAAAGCCTTCAATATCGTCTATCTGCATATTTCTTTCTTTTAATATCTCTTCTGTTAATTCTTTGGGAAACCCATATGTCTGATAAAAGTTAAAGGCATCAATCCCAGATACAGATTTCTGGCGCTCAATATGCTTTAAAATTTCTCTTTCACCTGAGATTAAAAGTTTTTGAAATTTTGTTTCCTCTTGCAAAATAGAATCTAAAATAAGCTTCCTTTGGCTCTGTAGTTTCTTGTAGGATTTTGAGTCATCTAGGAAAGCGGTAATAATTTTATTCATAAAAGGTTCTTTTATTCCCAATCCCATGGCTGCTCTCATTGCTCTCCTTATCAAACGACGTGTAATATATGAAGCATCCTGGTTCCCTGGATGCACTCCATCACTGACTAAGAAAGTTGCTGCTCTACAGTGATCCAAAATAATTCGAAAGGGTGATAAATATTCTTCATAGTTTTTGCCTGACAAATCTGAAAGAACTCTTTTTGGCGCATCAAAAAAAGGAGTGTTATATACATCTCTGTCGGAATTAACGGCTGCACATATTCTCTCAAGACCACCTCCATAATCGATATTAGGTTTTTCTAAAGGCACAAAGCTACGTTCACTTGTTTTTTGGTGAGACATAAAAACATTATTACCAATTTCTAGGAATCTACCGGTATCGCTTGCAGGATGGTCCATTAAATTACCATCTGGCTCAAAATCAAAGAACATTTCACTATCTGGACCACCCAATTCCCCTACTGGCATATTTTCTGGCTTACCCGCTCGCGACCACCAATTTTCTGCCGCGTCATACAAAAAAATACGTCCGCCTCTGGATAGACCGTACCGCTCGCCGTCATCCTCTATCTTTGGATCTATATTTCTTTTTTTAAATAGCTCCTCCCAGATACCAATAGATTCTTCATCTCTACCAATGCCAACTTCTGGATCACCTTTGAACACAGTTACATATAAATTCTCAGGGTTTATTCCCAAAACATCAACCTGCCATTCAAAAATCCATTCAATTTGATTTTTCTTAAAAGTTGCTGGATTGGCTCTCAAATCCCAACGACCTATCATTTCAAAGAATGTTAGATGAGAATTATCTCCTACTTCTTCTATATCACCTGTTCTACAACACTTCTGAATATTAATAAGATCAGTTCCAGAGGGATGTGTTTCTCCGAGTAGATATGGAACCATAGGTTGCATTCCAGAACCCGTAAAAAGTGTAGATGGATCATTTTCCGGTACTAAACTAGCCGACGGTATTTCTCTCGCCCCTCGTTTAGTCATAAATTCTGAATAAGAAACTCGGATTTGATCTGGGGTCATTTTATTTCTCTTAATAATTTCTATTTCCTAATCTTCTAAACCAGGTTTCATTAAGACTCAAAAGAGAAAAATAATAATATTTAAATTATAATTAATAATTTTATATTTATGGTTATGGCAAGGCTTGTGATGAAAAATCATATTATTGCTATTTTCTGAAATTGCAGTTAGACATATCCCACCTCGGGGAGCCAAATAGGCTGAGATGTATAACACAGACCCGCTGAACCTGATCCAGTTCATACTGGCGTAGGGAAGGTTGAGACATCGCTCACCTAACCCACGATAATAAATATAGGAGATTGCGATGAAAAAATTAATTTTTACTTTATTTTTACTTTTATCCACGAGCTCTTTTTGCCTCTCTGAAGTGAAGACTTTAAAAGTATATACATATGATAGCTTTGTATCAGACTGGGGCCCCGGGCCAAGCATTGAAAAGGCTTTTGAAAAAATTTGCGATTGCGACTTGCAACTTATAGGAGCTGGGGATGGTGCTGCTCTTTTAGCAAAGCTTTTACTAGAAGGAGAATTAACAGAAGCAGATGTCGTTCTCGGATTAGATACTAATTTAATATCACGTGCCAAAGAAACTGGTCTTTTCGCAAAACACTCTAAAACCTTAGACTTAAACTTACCTATAGCTTGGGATGATGACACGTTCATTCCCTTTGATTGGGGTTATTTTGCTTTTGTTTATAATGCCAAGAATATATCAAATGTACCAAATAATTTTAAAGAACTAGCAAATCAAAGTAATTTAAAAATAGTAATTCAAGACCCAAGAAGTTCTACTCCAGGCCTTGGCTTATTAATGTGGATTAAGGCGGCATATGGCGATGAATCGAATAAAATCTGGAAAGGGCTAGCCCCAAATATCCTAACCGTAACCAAAGGTTGGTCAGAAGCATACGGTTTATTTATGGATGGTGAGGCAGACCTAGTACTTTCTTATACAACTTCGCCAGCATATCACATGATAGCAGAAAATGATTCATCAAAAAAAGCTGCTATCTTTGATGAAGGTCACTATATGCAAATAGAGGTAGCTGCGAAAATCTTTAATACTGATCAAACTGAACTGGCAGATAAATTTTTAGACTTCATGGTGTCAGAAAAATTTCAAACAATTATTCCAACGACCAATTGGATGTACCCAGTTATAAATCTAGACGCTCAATTGGATAAAGCATTCTTATCGCCAATACCAAAAAATAAATCTTTATATTTTGAACCAATAACCGCTCAAGAAACCAGAAAACAAGCGTTAGATGAATGGTTAGAAATATTAAGCAAATAAATTTTTCTAATATATTAGGTTGGGTCTCACTGACCCTCCTAACACTGGTAACATTTGGTACTCTAGCAGCTGTTTACGTAAAATCGCATAACAATTTTACCTTAACACCAGCTGATTTTAAAATAATTAAATTTACCGCTTATCAGGCCCTGATATCAGCAACTATTAGTTCAATTTTAGGTATATTCTTAGCCCGCGCACTTACAAGACAATCCTTTATTGGCAAATCGATCTTAATTATAATTCTTGGTGCCCCATTTATTCTCCCTGTCGTTGTAGCAATCTTAGGTCTAATATCAGTCTTTGGTCGAAACGGGCTATTTAACAATATCTTAGGAATTTTAGGATTTGAAAATATTTCTATATATGGTCTTCATGGAATTATTATAGCAAATATTTTTTTCAACTTACCTCTAGTTTCCAGATTATTATTACACGGATGGAATTCTATCCCAGCTGAACAACTTAGATTAGCAGAAAGCCTTGGTTTTAATAAACAGGATATATTTTTTTTAATTGAATTGCCAATGTTACGAACACGACTACCAGGTATATTTGCTGTAGTCTTTTTGATATGTGTCTCATCCTTTTCGATAGCCTTAACTTTAGGAGGAGGACCTAAATCTACCACGATAGAATTAGCTATCTATCAAGCGTTCAGGTATGATTTTGATTTAAGTAAAGCTGCTAACCTAGCCATGGTACAATTCATATTATGCTTTATGATTACAGTGCTTGTAATATGGACACAAAAAACGCAATCCTTTCAAGTCAGTTTTGACCGCGTAATTGTTAAATGGACTAGAAGTAATAATAATCTAATCGATTGGTTAATTATATGTTTAAGTTCAATCTTTTTAATTATTCCTCTTCTAATAATTTTAATAGAAGGTATTTTTTCACTGCATTTAATTGATGCTTCCATCTTAGTTTCATTGGTTAGATCAATTCTTGTCGCCTTTGGAGCAGTTGTAATTTGTTTATTTATCACGTTTTCGCTGGGAAACGTAATTGTTACAAGCAATATTACAAGTAAGGTTAGATGGCTCATGGAGAGTTCTGCCTACTTTATAATTGCAAGCTCACCTTTAGTGATAGGAACAGGATTTTTTATATTTTTATTTCCAATTATCAATCCAATTAAAATTGTATTTCCGATGACTGCTTTAATAAATGCAATAATGGCAGTGCCATTTAGTTTAAGGATTATTTTGCCAGCGATGCAGAAAATTAATCAAGACTATGGTAAGCTTTCTGAAAGCATCGGCTTACGGGGGTATGAAAAATTCTTAAATCTAACTCTCCCTCGAATGAAGCGAGAAATTGGATTTTCTGTTGGCTTAATTAGTGCCTTATCAATTGGTGATTTGGGTGTTGTTACATTATTCTCATCCCCACAATCTGGAACCTTACCGCTGACAATTTATAGACTAATGGGTAGTTACCAAATGGATTCAGCAAAGGCAGCGGCATTCTTACTATTGATCTCTTGTTTTTTAATTTTTTTACTAACTGATAGATTGGCACGCTCAAATGTTAAAGATTAATAACGTAACTATAAAACTTAAAACATTTTATTTAAAAATTGATTTAACTATCAAACCTGAAAGTATTACGGCAGTTATAGGGCCATCTGGATCAGGTAAATCTACATTATTTGATATGATTGGTGGATTTAATCAAGTAGATAGTGGGTCAGTTCTTTGGGAAGATAATGACATAGGAAATTTACTGCCAGCCCAAAGACCTATTACTGTTCTTTTTCAAGACAACAACTTATTTCCTCATCTAAACACTTATCAAAATGTAGCGTTAGGCTTAACCACAAAGTTGAAAAATCATGAGAAATTTAAATTTAAAATTGATGATGCGTTGGAAAAAGTCGATATGATAGAACATTCTCATAAATACCCGTCTGAACTATCTGGTGGACAAAAGGGAAGAACAGCACTCGCACGTGCTCTTGTAAGAAAAAAACCATTACTTCTTTTGGATGAACCTTTTTCCGCTTTAGGGCCTGGTTTAAGAAGAGAAATGCTAAATTTAGTCAAAGAAATTTCACACAAAAATAAACTAACGGTCATGATTGTGACTCATGATCCAGCAGAACTTGCAGACGTTTGTCAAGATGTAATTGTTGTTGCTGAAAACAGTGCAACTGGGCCTTACCATTTGCAAGAGTTACTCAAAAATCCACCAAAATCACTAAATGATTATCTGTGATGATTACTTAGTGAATAAGATTTTAAGTCTTATAATCTTTACGTTTTATTGGTGCCCATAATTTTTTATTAGTTAAATATAATAAAAATGCTAACAGACTTAATAATATTACAGCTACAAATCCCATTGTCTTCCTAGCCATCATTTTTGGTTCTGCAGTCCACATTAAAAATGCGGAAACATCCTCTGAAAGATGATGTGCTGTATTTGAATGTCCATCACGATATTCAACAATTCCATCTTCTAAAGGTGGGGGCATTGCTATCCATCCACCAGGAAAAGCGGTATTTTCATATAATATAGCACCAGCTTCTTCTTTTTCCTTACCTGTATATCCAATTAACAGTGATGCAATATATTCAGCACCTCCCATTCCTTTAACAATCTGATTAATGCCCAATCCATAAGGTCCATGAAATCCAGCGCGTGCTTTGGCCATTAATGATAAATCTGGAGCATTTTCCACTCCAGACTTCGGAAACTTATCTGAAGGAATAGCCGGTCTTGTATCATCCAGGTCAACATCAAATATATCAAATTGTTTAGCGTATGCCTTTACTTGGCTAGCTTCAAGCATTGGCCCACCAGGATCACCCAGGGTTCTAAAAGCGACATGCTCTAATCCATGACAAGACGAGCAAACTTCAGTATAAACCTGCAATCCTCTCTGTAGTTGATTTTGATCAAAAGTTCCAAATGGCCCCTCAAAAGAGAAAGAAAAATCTTCAATATGCTGCTTAGAAGCACCTGCTGCAAATAAACTGGTGGTTAAACCTAAGCTAACGATTAACGCAATATTTATAATTCTAATTATCGTGTACATTCTCTTGTAAGCCTATTCTGCTGGTTCTGCTTTTGGTGGGTAATGGGAATCAAAGTCTTCTTCAATCGTCTGAGGCACAGGTAATGGTTTCTCCAATACTCCTAGTAAGGGTAAGATAATTAAGAAATAGGCAAACCAATATGAAGCGCCAATTAATGCTATGACCCCATAAATTCCTTCAGCCGGCATAGCGCCACACCACATTAGAACAATAAAGTCTATTCCCAATAACCAAAACCACCATTTAAAACTTGGTCGATATCTTCCAGATCGAATTGACGAAGTATCAAGCCAAGGAGCTAACACCATGACAAATATGGCCCCAAACATAGCAGCTACTCCAAAAAACTTTGCATCAACAATGCCCCCAGTAAGAAAACTTACTAACTGGACAGCCCAGACGTCAGCGGTAAATGCTCTCAAAATGGCGTAGAATGGTAAGTAGTACCATTCTGGAACAATATGAGCAGGTGTCACCAGTGGATTAGCAGGTATGTAGTTATCAGGATGCCCAAGATAATTTGGCATAAAACCTACCAAGATAAAAAATATTACCAATATTATCGCCAGTGCAAAAATATCTTTAATCACGTAATAAGGAAAAAATGGCACCGTATCTTTCTCAGCCTCTGCTTTCGACCCTCGTCGAACCTCAACACCAGTAGGATTGTTATTACCCGTTGTATGAAAGGCCCAGATATGAAGAACTACAAGGCCAGCAATTAAGAATGGTAGTAAGTAATGTAAGCTGAAAAACCTATTAAGCGTTGCATTATCAACAGCAGGGCCACCCAGAAGCCAAGATTGCAGAGATTCACCAATACCTGGTATTGCTCCAAATAAACCTGTGATAACCGTAGCTCCCCAAAATGACATCTGACCCCAAGGTAAAACATAACCCAAGAAACCAGTGGCCATCATTAGTAGATAAATTAACATTCCTATTATCCAAGTAACTTCTCTTGGCGCCTTATAGGAACCGTAATACAAACCACGAAATATATGTGCGTAAACAGCAATAAAAAATAAGGATGCACCATTCATGTGCAGATAACGAATTGCCCAGCCTCCATTCACATCACGCATAATATGCTCGATCGATGCAAATGCTAAATCAACATGAGGAGTATAATGCATCGCTAACACTATACCGGTTATAATTTGCAACAATAAACACAAGGTCAGCAAACTTCCCCATATCCACATCCAATTCAAATTCTTGGGTGTCGGTATCGTTAAAGTCGAATAAATAACTCCTGCTATAGGTAATCGGGAGTCCAGCCATTTTTCAAAATTTGACTTTGGTTCATATTCATCATGTGGAATGCCAGCCATATTATTTTCTCACTTAACCAAGTTTTATTGTTGTAGGATCTATAAAAGTTGCCAAAGGAACAGGAAGGTTTTCCGGTGCGGGACCTTTGCGTATTCGACCAGCTGTATCATAATGCGATCCATGACAAGGACAAAACCAGCCACCAAATTCACCAGCACCGTCTCCAAGAGGAACACATCCAAGATGAGTACAAACACCCATCATCACCAACCACTCGCCGTCCTCATCTAAAGTTCGGTTTTTATCATCTGCGTTGGCGTCTACAGCATTTGCATTTCGGCCCATGCCATCTGGCAAATCTGCTATCACCGCATCTCGTGCAAGATTTATCTCATCAGAAGTACGTCTTCGAATAAATACTGGCTTACCCAGCCACTTAACAGTAATTTGGGTACCAGGCTCAATTCCTGAAATATCTACTTCGATTGAAGACAACGCCTGTACATCAGCACTAGGATTCATTTGATTAACCAATGGCCAAACCGCGGCTCCAACCACTACAGCGCCCGTACCGCCTGTTGCATAATACAAAAAATCTCGGCGAGTTGCCTGTACATCATCCTGTGACAAATGAGTTACTCCTAAATTGATTGCTTAATCAAAATTATATACTTTTAGTTAGTTGCACCTAACCTTTCAGATTGTGTACTACAAGTTAAATATCCCCGTCGAGCGGACATTAGATCGCAGAGGAACTATTAATGATTACAAAACTACATTTAGCAGCCTATCAAACCGATTTAGCGCATAATTTAGGTTCAATGATTCGCCTAGCTGCATGTTTTGGAGTTGTCCTTGATATAGTTGGGCCCTGTGGTTTTCCACTTTCTCAAAAGAGTTTGAGAGAAGCATCATTAGATTACGGGGAAAAATGTGAGACTAATTTGCATTCAGATTGGAGCCAGTTCAAAATCGCCTCAAAAGGTAGACGTTTAGTGCTTTTAAGTACTAAAGCTACTCAAAGCCTTTGGCAATTTAACTTTGAAGCAAATGATACTTTAATTATGGGGCGAGAAACATCTGGGGTACCTGAAGAAGTACATCATCAATGTCATTCAGAAATTCATATCCCAATGCCCGGTGGTGGTCGAAGTTTAAATGTGGCAATCTCTGCTGGAGTCGCTGTTTGTGAAGCCTTGAGACAACTTCAATCAAAATAAAGAATAAATTTTAGATGATATCGATAACAGTTTTATCTACTGAAAGCATATATCCTTTGCCAGTTACATTTCGGATTAATAATTCTGAGATAACTTGATTTCCCAAAGAATCTCTTAATCGTTTAATTCGCATCACACCAACCGCCTCATCACAATCGCTAACCGGCTTCCCAGTGATCAATGCCTCAATATCCACACCAGATAGATAATCATCGTCCATTCGCGCCTCACACAAAACCGCAAGAGCTTCAAACAAAGACGTCGCCAAATTAAATTCTAAGTCATTAATATAAACTAAGTTCTCTTCACGATTAATAATTATGCTATTTATATTAATACCAGCCCTCTCCACTTGGGTAAGTTTTTTATTTAACGTTATAATTAAAGTTATGAATACAATTATTGTTAAAAAAAGAGTTAAGGAAAATAGTACTAAAATAAATATAATATATCTGTATGAAGACAAAACACCAGAAAAGGCCGTACCCGAATTTGCTAAAATTTCTAACAGCCTAATTTCATTTTTATTAGGCATATTTGAAGATTCTAAAAATAATTTCTCTACTCTAATATTAAAAGCATTCGCATCAGGTAAATTCGTGAAAAGCAATGTGGCTGACGCAATCAAAACAATAAATAAGAAGGCAAGAATGCTAAATGCTACTTTATTGTTAAAGAGAAGTTTTTCTAGATTATTCAAAACCCTTTTTCCATTTTAATATAGAAGAAAGTACTTACCTGCACTTTCCCTTCTTCTTTCCAAGCCGCCTTCATCAAATAATGTTATGACTCCCAAAAGCAACCATCCCCCAAGCTCAATCCTTTTGCTAACAACCTTTTCAGCCTTAGATTTTGTGCATTGACTACTTGAAACTTCCATAACACCATAATGTAACTGAAATGGATTATTTTTTTTCGCTTTATAATCAACAAAACAAGCAGAATTAGCAGGAGTAGAAAAGATATACAAAAATAAAATTATGAAAAAATTTTTCTTAAGCATAACTATAATCTGCACTCATATAATATAATTTGCAATTAGAAGAATAAATAAGGCTGATGTATTGTTACTACCGGATTTTTCATTAGAAAATAAATTAATTAATACTGGCTTAAATTTTATCGCTGGTACAGATGAAGTAGGACGGGGCGCTTGGGCTGGCCCAGTGACAGCAGCAGCTGTTATTCTTGATCCAAAAAAAATTCCAAATGAAATAAATGATAGTAAAAAACTTACAAAAAACAAAAGGAACCAATTGTCAGAGGAAATTATTGCTACATCTATTAGCTACTCGATTATTCATGTAAGTGTTTTTGAGATTGATAAAATCAATATCCTTGAAGCAAGCATGTTGGCAATGCGTAATGCTGCTCATTCTCTAAATAAGGCACCCAGTCATATATTAATCGATGGAAATAAAATACCTACAAACTTAAATTGTCCAGCAACTGCTATTGTTAAGGGTGACAATTTGAGCTTAACAATCGCTGCTGCTTCAATCCTTGCAAAAGTTGCTAGAGATCAAATAATGGAAGATTTAGCAGAAGATTTTCCAAAATATGGATGGGAAACCAATGTTGGATATGGCACCAAGGCACATATTCAGGGAATTTCCCAATATGGGATCACACCACATCATAGGCTTTCATTCAAACCAATACACAAGATGTTGTAATACTGAAAATTTATAACCCATTGTTTTAAAAAAAGAATTGACGCCGAATCATCTTTGAATCATGTTATGGCAAATTATAAGCACGCTAAGTGTATTCTGAGGCAGACATGAAACAAGAAATTAAAAGCTCCCAGGTGGGTAATCTACCTAATAATGAAATTATTGCTGGCGATTGTGTGTCAGTAATGAACTCGTTACCGGAAAAATCTGTAAATTTAATTTTTGCAGATCCACCTTATAATTTACAATTGAAGGGGGATTTACACCGGCCTGACTCATCTAAAGTTGATGCCGTGGACAATGATTGGGACAAGTTTTCTAGTTTTGAAAATTATGATAATTTTACAAGTAACTGGTTAAAAGCAGCCCATCGTATCTTAAAACCCAACGGGGCGATATGGGTGATTGGAAGTTATCACAATATTTTCAGAGTAGGGGCCAAATTACAAGATCATGGCTACTGGATACTGAACGACGTGGTATGGAGGAAAACAAATCCTATGCCAAATTTTCGAGGGATGCGTTTAACAAACGCGCACGAAACCCTTATATGGGCAGCTAAATCTGAAAAATCAAAATATACCTTTAATTACGAGGCTATGAAAGCAATGAACGAAGGTATTCAAATGCGCTCAGATTGGGTAATTCCTATATGTAATGGTCACGAAAGACTTAAAAATAAGGATGGTGAAAAAGCCCATCCAACCCAAAAACCTGAAGCATTATTGCATCGGATCATCGTATCTACCACTAATCCTGGTGATATTATTCTAGATCCTTTTTTTGGAAGTGGCACCACTGGAGCAGTGGCAAAGAAACTTGGAAGAAATTTCATAGGTATTGAGCAAGAAGAATCCTACAGAATAGCGGCAAGTCGAAGAATAAAAGAAGTACGTAAGTATGATAATGAAGTTTTAGAAGTCACTCAATCCAAAAGAACTGAACCAAGAGTACCCTTTGGACAATTAGTGGAAAGAGGATTGCTTCAACCAGGTGAAACCTTAGAAAGTCTCAACGGAAGACATAAGGCAAAAGTGAGAGCTGACGGGACTCTTATCTCAACAGAGACAAAGGGCTCTATTCATCAGGTAAGCGCAGCTCTAGAGGGCGCACCTTCATGTAATGGTTGGACCTACTGGTGCTTTAAAAGAGAAGGAAAAAATGTCCCAATCGATTTGCTTAGACAACAAATTAGGTCTGAAATGAGAGGATAACTGATTCAATTATAATTAATGCCTGTGGCCTGACCACACACTACTGCTTCCCCACGGTTAACGTGGGGAAGTTTTTTACTTTATTGACATTAAATATAAAGCATATGCTTTACGCATTACTGTTGGTAAATCATTTACATTAAAGCTTTCAAAAGAAACGAAGAAATATGGTTTCTGAGAATTTCTTATGGTTGCCTTAAAAACCCTTAATTCTAAATTAAAGTGAGTAAAAGTATGTTTAACACTACCTAAAACTGGTATCCAATCTGCTGATATTGGTGGTTTAATATTTAAACAACCAGACCAATCAGTTGATGGCCAACTCAACATACCACCCAGAAGGCCCTTTCCCTCGCGTCTTTCTAACAAATAACCAGACTTCTCATTAAATCCAATAAAAACGCTACCAAATTTCAATGGCTTTGCCTTTTTTTGTAGTTTTTTTGGCAATGCTTCTGGATCGCCTATCTCATTCGCTTTACAACTTAAATTGACAGGGCATTTTACACACTGAGGTTTTCTTGGTGTACAAATTGTTGCCCCAAGGTCCATAACAGCTTGATTATAATCGCCAGGTCTTAAGCTCGAAAGATTTGCTTGAGCCAGAGACTGAAGAAATTCTTTACTCGATGGCAAAGGGTCTGAAATGTGATAATATCTAGACATCACCCTTTCAACATTTCCATCTAAAACAGCGTAGGATTTTGAAAAGGCTATAGATAAAATTGCTGATGCCGTATAAGGACCAATTCCTGGAAGTTTTATTAATTGATTATAGCATGTGGGAAATTTTCCGTCGAATTCCCTAACAACAGTTCTAGCGCATTTTAATAAATTTCTGGCTCTAGCATAATAACCCAACCCAGCCCAACTCGCCATCACATCTTGGTCATTAGCTAATGCCAGATCATAAATTGTAGGCCATTTTGATAAAAATTTATCAAAATAAGGTTGTACTGTTACGACAGTAGTTTGCTGTAACATAATTTCCGATAACCAAACAAAATAAGGGTTTGATACCTTATTTGAATTGGGAGGTACTCGCCATGCTAAGGCCCTCGCATTTCTATCATACCATTTGAGTAAATTTTCTGAAAAATTACCTTCTTTATCCATAAAACTTCTTCAATTTACATAAAAATTACAGATAAGATTATATTTTCTAAGAAACAAACTATTAAAATGCTTTAAATGTTAAAGTAGTCAACGTTCGCTTTATACCTTTTATATTCAACAGATTATCATTTATAAATTCACCAACATCTTCATCAGTAGGTATATATAATTTCAACAAAAGATCAAAAGTGCCGCTTGTCGAATATAACTCCGATTGAATTTCTTTTAGCGTTATTTCCTCAGCAACCTGAAAGATTTTACCTGGTTTGCATCTAATTTGAACAAACACACAATTCATAAACTTTCTCCCAACACATCCAACGTAACTCTATTAATCTTCATATAGTAAATAAAATAAGCAAACAAAACAAAATTGTCTACAATCCCAATAAATTAGATATAAAATATCGATAAAATCTCTTTTACTTTATCAGCGCTTTAGCTATCACAAAAACTACCAAGCTTGGAGTATTTAAAATGGGTTACAATATAGTGATTGTTGGTGCCACTGGAAATGTAGGCAGAGAAATGCTCAATATCCTTTCTGAACGGGAGTTTCCAGTTGATAAAATTGCTGTTTTAGCTTCAAGGAAATCCATCGGTACGGAGATCACTTTCTCCGATAATATTTTAAAAACACAAGATCTCGAAACATTTGATTTTTCTTCTTGGGATATTGCATTATTTGCTATTGGATCCGAAGCGACCAAAATTTTTGCACCAAAAGCAGCAAAAACTGGCTGTATCGTTATTGATAACTCGTCACTTTATAGATACGACCCGGACGTTCCATTAATCGTACCAGAAGTTAATCCTGAAGCTATATTTGGATACACAAAGAAAAATATCATAGCAAACCCAAACTGCTCAACTGCACAAATGGTGGTTGCATTAAAACCATTACATGATCGAGCTCGAATTAAACGTGTTGTGGTTAGTACTTATCAATCCGTTTCAGGTTCTGGAAAAGAAGCAATTGATGAACTCTGGAATCAAACAAAAGGTATCTATGTTCCCGGCCAAGAAGTAGCACCTAAAGTATATCCAAAGCAAATTGCCTTTAACGTAATACCCCATATTGATAAATTCATGGAAGATGGGACCACAAAAGAAGAATGGAAAATGGTCGCTGAAACAAAAAAAATAATTGATAAATCAATTAAAGTTACTGCTACATGCGTTAGGGTTCCTGTTTTTGTTGGCCACTCTGAAGCTGTGAATATCGAATTTGAAGAGTTTTTAGATGAAGACGAGGCACGAAATATTTTAAGAGAAGCTCCCGGCATACTTGTTGTAGATAAACGCGATAATGGCGGATATATTACTCCTATAGAGTGTGTGGGAGAATTTGCTACTTACATAAGCAGAATAAGACAAGACAGTACTATAGAAAATGGTTTAAATTTATGGTGCGTTTCCGATAACTTAAGAAAAGGCGCTGCGCTTAACGCAGTGCAGATAGCAGAGGTTTTAGGACAAAAAGTTTTGAAAAAAGGTTAATATTTTAATATCCAATAGCACACCCATCTTTTCGTGGATCCGATCCCCCCTCCAAAAAGCCTTGTTTCCAGTCAATTTTTATCGCTTGCCCTCCTCCAATGGGAGATGTTGGGGTTAAAATATTATGGCCCATATCTAGCAATCCGGCTCTTACTTTCTTATCATAACCCCTTTCCAACATAAGATTGCCATTCTCAAAAAATGATCTAGGGCCGTCTATCGCCTCTTGAATATTCATATTAAAATCAACAAAATTTGACATAAATCGCATGTGACCATTGGGTTGATAAGCACCCCCCATGACACCAAAAGGTATAGTAAGCTGATCCTTATAATTAAGAATTGCTGGTATAATAGTATGCATTGGCCTTTTAGCTCCTGACACTTCATTTGGGTGCCCTTTTTCCAGAGTAAAGCCGGCACCCCTATTTTGAAAATTTACACCATATTTTTTTGAAGCCAAGCCTGATCCAAAGCTATGAAAAATTGAATATATCATTGAAACAGCCATTTGGTCTTTATCAACAACTGTTAAGTAAACTGTATCTTTATGAATTGCACCAAGTGTATTATCTTCAAAATAAGTAGCCTTATCCATATTAATCACGGAAGCCAGTTTTTTAGCTACATCTATAGACATCATATGCTGAAGCCGTTCTGTGAAATCAAAATCTGCTATGAACCGATTTCGCGCATCATAAGCAAGTTTCGCTGCCTCAGTTTCAATATGAGTTCTTTTTATTCCAAAAGGGTCTAAATTCCTGATATCAAAATTTGCTAATATATTGGCCATCAGTAAAGCTGTAGCACCTTGCCCATTTGGGGGATGCTCGAAAAGATTATGTCCACCATAGACACCACTTAGTGTCTCACAATAATTACATTTAACATCAGAAAAATCTTCTAAAGTATGGACACCCCCTAATTCATTTAATGATTGCACCATATCCTTAGCTACCTCACCCTCATAAAACCCTGACCTTCCATTCTTGGAAACTAGTCGAAGGATTTCTGCCTGCTTAGGCGCTTTAAATAGTTGCCCAGCCGAAAGTGCTTTACCATCTAAAAGATAATGTTTTCTTGCATCTCCTTTTAAAATAGAGGCAGCACCAGCCCAATCGAAAGCCGTGCGTGGCCCAATAGAAACGCCCTCCTCAGCATATTTGATCGCCGGTAAAAGACTAAACTCAAGACCCTTTCTGCCCCAATCATTTGACAACTGACAAAAAGCATCGATTGCTCCAGGCACAGTTACAGCCTCTACTCCATGAAGTGGTATTGAGCTTAAACCCGCATTTCTTAATTTTTCAGAACTTAAATTACGGGGTGATCGTCCTGAACCATTTAGTGCTATGATGTCTTTTTCTCCCGGAGATTTAACCAAAACGAAACAATCACCTCCTATACCAGTCGATTGAGGTTCACAAAGTCCCAATAATACAGCCGCTCCAATTGCCGCATCAATAGCGTTGCCACCTGACTCCAAAAGTTGAATAGCGACTTTTGCTGCTAATGGCGTCGATGTAGCACACATACCATTTTCAGAAAAAACTGAAGAACGTCCACCAAGCTGAAAATCACGCATTATATATTCCTTAAAAATGATCACATACGTTTTGCATAACCCTAATTATTAATAATTACAAAATCAAAATTTTTTCTTTAATACCTTGATAAATTACTTAAAAACCCTAAGCTAGGTGCATGAACATTCATTACGTTTCAGATATAAAGATATCAAAAAGTATACCTCACATTGTAAGCTTTCATCGAACTGAACTCACCCCAATACTATCAATATATGGAAAAATGGTGGCTGCAGGAGAATGGCGAGACTATGGTATCTCTGCTTTAAAAGATGTTGCAGTTTTTTCAGTTTTTAGAAGAACTTCTGAAAATCCAATTTATCGGATAGAAAAACGTCCACAGCTGTCTAGAAAACAAAGCCAATACTTAATCGTTGGAATTGATAATCAAATATTAAAAAGGGGTAATGATCTAAGTTTACTATTAAGATATTTTAATAAGAAACTGATAAGATCGGTTAGCCTGGCTTAGCTGACCTCATATCTACAAAATCGAAATTTATCATTCCGATCAAATTGAATTCTTTTGCATACTGTTTTAATTGACTCCAAGGTAACAGACATATGAAAAGCATTAGCGTGAATTAAATAATTTGGATCGATAACGAGTGCGACATGTCCATCCCAAAACATTAAATCATTTCGTTTAATTTCGTTTAATTCAGATATTTTTATACATGCTGCTTCTTGCTGATCACTATCCGCAGGAAGATCAATACCACAACCCCTAAAAGCAGCTTGAATTAGTCCAGAACAATCGATGCCCCAACAAGTGTTTCCACCCCACACATAAGGTACTCCTAAAAAAAACTTTGCAACCATCACTGGATCAGAATAAAAATGCTCCTTTTTTCTCAGATGTTGCCTTGGCACAAAGCCCCCATCAATTGTTTCACAGAAATCTTTTTCAGCATTAACAATTTCAAGTTGAGAACCGAAAGATAAAGAGCTTAAATATTCTTTCTTTATATCTGGCTGTTCGTAAATTTGGGTTGATAATGATGAAACCCAATGAGTCGTTTTTGTAGTTCTTTTCTTTAATTTATCATTTTGGATATAGCCAACGTAGCCATCAAATTTGTTAAAACCAAAAGAAAAGCCCTCATTTTCCTCTAAAACCCTGAAAATATCCCCATAAATCAGTTGACGAACTCTGCCCCCTCTCGGTTCAGATAACAAATTTGCGAAGGGGCTAACAACTCTTTTTAACTCCCCATCAACCAGATTGGGAGCATTACATTCTGGATAACTCTTTATCCAGCCAATTCTTTTATTAGCAGGGATTAATCTCTTATCTCGTATGTTTTCCATACTCTCCTCTAATCAAATAATATAATGCTCTTGATGCCATTCCAACTCCACCCTTTGGTCGAGCATTTCTATCGCCTTCAGACCATCCATAAATGTCAAAGTGTATGAAATTTTTTGATGTTGTTACAAAACGCCTCAAAAAGAGAGCTGCCGTCAGTGAGCCAGCAAAACCTGTCCGTGGAGCATTATCTAAATCCGCGATATTTGGTTCTATCATTGGCTCATAAGGATTCCAGAAAGGCATTCTCCATGTCGGATCAAAATATTCTTCCCCAAAATCAAAAATCTTTTTTGCAAGATGATCGTCATCGGTATAGAACGGGGCAATATCAGAACCTAATGCAATACGAGCAGCACCTGTAAGGGTTGCCATGCAAATCAAAAGTTCTGGAGCTTCTTCGTCTGCTAACGATATTGCGTCAGCTAAAATTAGACGACCTTCTGCATCCGTATTATTAATCTCTACAGTAAGACCTTTTCTTGATTTAAGTATATCTTGGGGTCTAAAAGCGCTTGATGAAATTGAGTTTTCTACAGCAGGTATTAAAACCCGCAATCTTATGTCTAGCTGAGCTTCCAGTAACATTAAAGCTAGGCCTAAAACTGTAGCCGCTCCTCCCATATCCTTTTTCATTAATCCCATAGATAACCCAGGTTTAATATTTAGGCCTCCCGTATCAAAGCAGACACCTTTTCCCACGAGAGTAACCTTTGGAGCTTTTTCGTTTCCCCATGTCATATCAATTAATCTTGGCTCTTGCACTGAAGATCTACCAACTGCATGGATCATTGGAAAATTTTGCTCAATAAGAGATTTTCCAGTAATGACTGATACCTCAGCACCGAATCTCCTAGCTAAATTTCTAGTCTCTTGCTCTAATTCCTCAGGTCCAAGATCTGAAGCAGGTATGTTAATAAGGTCTCTAGTCCAAAATTCGCCAGAAACCAAAGAATTCAAAACATTTTTATTGAATTCCTTTTTTACTACTAAGCTACTCTCACTAGATTTTTTATTTTTATAGTTTGCAAACCTATATCCGCTTAGTGCCCAACCTAAATAAGCTTCTAGAAAATTAAAATCATTCGGTGTTGTTGTTATCTTATAGGTACCGTTTGGGATAAAATCTCTAATTTTTGAGAAATGAAAGCGGTCTCTAGTACGATCAATTTTTGCTCCCCAACCATACACTACTTTTTCAACTTTACCTAACGGCGAGGGTATTATTAAGAAATCAAAAAGATTTGCTTGGAATTTATTTTCATTTACCCAGGATTTAATATATGCAGATTGAGAAACCAACCAACTATCAAACCCTTCTTTATCAATGACTTCAATTGGACAGGCGGATTCTATGTCTGATGAGAAATGGGACATCTATCTTTCCTTACAAAACTTTCCTATTATCGCAATGAAGCGATATATTTATGTAAATCCTATTTTAAAAATTGTTAATTACAATTATATCGTAAAAAAAATGTAACTTTTGGTAAAAACATATGTCTTTAATATCACCCCTACCAAACTATTTAATAAAACGTTACCAAAATTGGAAAGATAATGGTTTCAAAAAAAATAAGTCTCGGTTTGAGCATTTAGCAGATCACGGACAAGATCCAAAAGCTATGGTTATATCTTGTTGTGATAGTCGAGTTCACGTTACGTCAATATTTGGCGCAGAAACTGGAGAATTTTTCATTCATCGCAATATTGCAAATATAGTTCCTCCATACTCACCAAATAACGATTATCATGGATCATCAGCAGCAATAGAATACGCGGTAAAAAACTTAAAAGTTTCCCATATTATAATTTTGGGGCATTCAAATTGTGGCGGGATTAAATTATGTCACGATATTTGTTCAGACCCAGCTAATGTGAGTAATCATGAAAATGAATTTGTTTCACAATGGATTAATATAATAAAGCCCGGTTACGAAAAGATAAATAAATCAAAGCCAATAAATGAACAGATCAGAAACCTTGAAAAAGAGGGGGTTTTAATATCATTAAATAACTTGATTGGATTTCCATTCGTTAAAAAAGCGATAGACGCAGGGGAGCTTTCTATTCATGGTTTATGGAACGATATACGTGAAGGAAATGTAGAATATTTTGACAGTCAGAAAAACACGTTTCTGCCCCTGGTCAAAGATTAATTCATCTGCACTTCTATATTGTAATAGTTTCCATGGAATTGGCCAAATAACGAGGCTATGTCTGGGTGCTCAACAGGCTCTCCAGTATCATCCACCAGCAAATTTTGTTCTGACACATAAGCAGTGTAATATGTGGTGTCATTTTCAGCTAACAAATGATAATAAGGTTGTTCTTTTGCTGGTCGGCTATCTTCTGGAATAGAATGCCACCACTCTTCCGTATTTGAAAAAATAGGATCAATATCAAAGATGACACCTCTAAATGGATGTTTTTTATGTTTTACAACCTGTCCTATATTGTATTTAGCGTCTGTCTTAATCATTATTATTTCCTTATACTTAGAGATCATGATAGTCTCTACTTTTAGCGGAGTCTATGCGTCAATGTCCTGAAATTAAATTTTTTTGGAAAATTTTTATGATTTTAATTTTGACAGTTCTTAAAGTTATTTTTCCTATTTTCTTCCTTGGAGCTATTGGTTTTTTTTGGGAAAAATTAAATGTAGATTACCCGGTAGAATTTGTAACAAAACTTACAATGAACATCGCACTACCTTGTTTAATTTTTACTTCCCTAATGAACACTAATGTTCAATCTGAGATACTAAATCTGTTGATTATTTCAACGTTAGTCTCATATTTTCTAATAACATTTTTGTGCTTTCTTTTTGTAAGGTTGAAAAAAATAAGTATACCAACTTTTTTGTCGCCAATGATTTTTGGCAATACTGGAAACCTTGGACTTCCATTAGCTTTTTTTGCATTTGGCAATGATGGTTTAAGTTATGCTGTAATAATATTTGCTGTAATGGCCATCTTTTCCTCAACATTTGGGATATGGGTTGTAAGTGGTGAAAAAAATCTCTTCAAATTATTAAAAGAACCAATTGCATGGGGAGCCATATTGGGGTCTCTATTCTTATATTTCAATATTCAAACACCAATTTTTTTAACTAGATCTCTGGAGCTAACAGGACAAATTGCTATTCCAGTAATGTTAATAACATTAGGGGTTTCTGTAGCTAGATTACGCCCTATAAATTTATCTCAAGGCTTTATCATCGTAGGTTATCGAACCTTAGTATGCCTCTTAGTTGCTATATGCATCTCATTGATATTGAATGTGCCTAGTATGGCAAAGGCTATCTTAATTTTACAGCTATCCACGCCAGTTTCAGTTACTTCATATTTAATTTCTGAACGCTTTAAACGGGATCCCAATGAAGTTGCAAGCCTGGTTATAATTTCAACATTACTATCAATTCTCTATATACCCGCAATTTTAGGTATCTTGATTTAATTAGGGTTTATTTGTGATTTTATTAAATTCAAAACCTGGGTCAAATAAGGTATCCTTAAACTCATCACCAACTGAAATATTACTTAAATTAACAACAACTTTTTCATTCAATGAATTTGTTAACAGCCATTGTTCAAAAATTAACGGCTTATTATTAAATATAATCTCAAGAGTACCTAGATTTTTATTTTTCCGATCTGAAGCAATAATTGTAGTTTTTAAGTTCTTAGAATTAAAATCTACAATCGAGTCCTCTGAGTTCAATTCAAACTTTGATGACAGCAAAAGCCTTAATGGATTGTTTGAAATTGACAGCCTCTGATGAGAACCACTATTTTTTGAGTCTAGAATTGTGACAAATTCATCATTTACAATTACCACGGTAGTGTCTGGTGAGGCGTAGGCCATTCGTAATCTTCCAGGTTTTTTTATATATAATACTCCTTTAGAAATAGAGCCGTCATGGTTTACTTGCCTAAAATCTGCACCCAATGTTTCTATACTGTTGAGATAAGAAATAACCTGATCCAATTCTATCGGCTCAGCACCAGCATATAAAGGCATGGTGAACAAAAATAACAAATATTGAAAAACTTTCTTCATTATCAGTCGTTTTGTCTAGGAAGTTTGCTCTGGAACCAAAACAATTCTTTTTCCAACATGATTGGCTTGACTTACAAGTCCCTCCTCTTCCATTCGCTCAACCAATCTTGCAGCTTTATTATAGCCTATGGCCATTTTTCTTTGAATATAACTCGTTGAGCATTTGCGGTCTTTAAGTAAGATGGCTACAGCTTGGTCATACTCAGCATCTTCACCATCGGAACCATTTGACAAACCTAAAACTTGATCAATAGCACTATCCTTATCAGTCGAATTTCCCTCAACTACGCTATTGACATAAACAGGTGGGCCAAATGCCTTTAAATGATTTACGACTTCCTCTACTTCTTCATCGGAAACAAAAGGGGCGTGAACACGAATAATTTTTCCACCCCCAGCCATATATAGCATGTCACCCATACCTAACAACTGCTCTGCTCCTTGTTCACCCAAAATAGTCCTACTATCAATCTTAGACGTAACCTGGAAGGAAATCCGAGTTGGAAAATTTGCCTTAATTGTACCAGTTATCACATCAACGGAAGGTCTCTGTGTAGCCATAATTAGATGAATTCCAGAAGCACGCGCCATTTGAGCCAACCGTTGAATACAAGCTTCTATTTCCTTACCTGCTACCATCATCAGATCCGCCATCTCATCCACGACAACTACGATAAACGGTAACTTTGTTGGTAAAAATTCCTCAGTTTCAAAAATAGGTTCACCCGTTTCATCATCAAATCCTGTCTGCACAGTTCTAGTAAACATTTCCCCTTTATCCAGGGTTTCCTTTATGCGACTGTTGTATCCCTCAATATTTCGAACGCCCATTTTAGACATTTTTCTGTAGCGCTCTTCCATCTCACCAACAACCCATTTGAGAGCAACTACTGCTTTTTTTGGGTCAGTTACAACAGGTGACAAAAGATGTGGTATGCCATCATAAACACTCAATTCTAACATTTTGGGGTCAATCATAATTAACCTACAATCCTCAGGTGTCAATTTATAAAGTAACGACAAAATCATTGTATTAATCGCTACCGACTTACCTGAGCCAGTAGTTCCTGCAATTAACAAATGAGGCATCTTAGATAAATTTGTTACTATAGCTTCTCCACCAATATCCTTTCCAAGGGCTAATGGTAATTTAACGTTGGTATCACCATAATCCCGTGCTGCTAAGATTTCTCTTAAAACTACTTTTTCTCGTTGGGCGTTAGGAAGCTCAATACCAATCACACTTCTACCAGGTAAAGTTGATACTCTAGCTGACAACGCAGACATCGAACGTGCAATATCCTCAGATAACCCTATCACTCGACTTGCTTTTAATCCTGGTGCAGGTTCAAGTTCATACATTGTTACGACTGGACCAGGGCGAACAGAAACAATATCGCCTCTAACACCATAATCATCTAATACATTTTCAAGCATTCTAGCATTTTCTTCCAAAGCTTCATCAGATAAATGATGCCGTATAATTTCAGTAGGGCTAGACAAAAGTGATAAAGGGGGTGTTTCAAATACAATATTTTTATCATTAAAATCAAGTGATGGCTGCTGCTCCATAATAGCAGCTTTACTTGGTTGAGGTCTAGCTGCGGCAGGAACTACTAAGGGCTTTGGCGCTACTGACTCCTTTGATAAATTTAAAGCCTCTCGAAAAGATTTATTATCCCCTTGTAATTCATTTGAAATTTCTAATTCTTGATCTACTTCAGTTGAAAAATCTTTCCCAATATTTCTTTCATTAATTTTCAAAGTGCGGCTCTTTATTGCTTCTGAAATTTTTGACCTTAAAGAATCTGCTTTTAGAGATCTATTTAGACCTTCTGCGACTAGGCCTTCTCCTGTTTTAAAACTCTCTGAAATTTTTACATTCTTTATATCTGGCTCTACCAAAACATTATTGTTAGCAACCAAATTATTCCGCTCTATTTTATAATTGTGATCGTCTTGTTCTAAGCCTCTAATTGTTTTTTTATTTCTTCTTCTTTGAAAAAAGAAAAACTTAAACATATTTGTGCAAGCGTACGTGGTTACCTTGAAAGCACTTTTTAATAGCCTCAAAAAGATCGTACAAATAATTCTTATAATGGTCTTTACTTC
>CERV01023350.1_pt1 | contig 26943 bp, 27 predicted proteins | sample 530871 | NCBI WGS metagenome assembly CERV01 (sample SAMEA2621045, study PRJEB7988) | marine metagenome | biome: marine biome (ENVO:00000447); feature: deep chlorophyll maximum layer (ENVO:xxxxxxxx); material: "saline water (ENVO:00002010), including plankton (ENVO:xxxxxxxx)" | depth 50 m
TTTCTGCCTTTAGACCTTCTGTTTGAAAGCACCGACCTTCCTGCCTTTGAAGACATTCTTTCCCTAAACCCATGAGTTCTTTTTCTTTTAATATTTGTAACTTTTAGTGTTCTTTTCATATTTATCCACAGTTTTTTAACAAAAAAACAATGTATTTATTACATGTTTTAAAAAGCTTAAGTATTATAAACTTATCGACATGTCTAACAAGGTTTCAACAATAAATATTTTTAACAAGTGTGTTAAAGACCTAGAGAAAGAAATTAACTCTACAGAATTTAACTCCTGGATCAAGCCGCTTCAGTTTGATTTAAAAGAAAACAACTTCAATATTTATGCCCCGAACAATTTTGTTGGTGATTTTTTCAAAGAAAAGTATTTGCCGCAAATTACAGCCTTTCTAGAAAACAACATTGGCAGAAATAAGTTTATTTTAAATGTTTCTGTTAAAAGCTCGACACAAACACAACCACAAACAACAGGCCTTAATAAAAACTACACCTTTGATACTTTTGTTACGGGCAAGTCTAACCAAATTGCCCTAGCGGCAGCACAACAGGTAGCAGAGCATGCATCTCAAACAGAATACAACCCGCTGTTTGTCTATGGAGGGGTTGGTCTCGGAAAAACCCACCTAATGCACGCCATAGGCAACAAACTTTTAGAAGAAAGGCCTAATGCAAAAATTTGTTACGTTCATTCTGAGAGGTTTGTTAGCGACATGGTTAAGGCTTTGCAGCTTGGTGCAATTAATGAGTTTAAAAAATTCTATAGAGGACTAAACGCTCTTTTGATTGATGATATTCAGTTTTTTGCTGGAAAAGAACAATCACAAGACGAGCTCTTCCACACCTTTAACAGCCTAATAGAAAGCGGCAATATGATGATTTTTTCTTGCGACAGGTACCCCAAAGAAATTGAAGGCTTAGAGGATAGGTTAAAATCAAGGTTTGGTTGGGGTTTGTCAGTTGTTATAGACCCACCAGCACTAGAAACAAGAACAGCAATTCTGCTGAAGAAGGCTGATGAGATGAATTTAGAGCTGCCTCAAGACTGTGCATTTTTTATAGCTCAGCAAGTAAAATCAAACGTTAGGGAGCTAGAGGGTGCTTTAAAAAGGGTTGCTGCAAACGCTAAATTCGCTAAAACAGACATCGACATAGATCTTATTAAAGAATCTTTAAGAGATGTTTTGGCAATACAAGCAAAAATGGTAACCATCGGAAACATCCAAAGGGTTGTTGCAGACTACTACAACATTAAATTAAGCGACCTTTTATCCAAAAGAAGAAACAGGTCTATTGCAAGGCCTAGACAGGTTGCTATGGCACTAGCTAAAGAGCTTACAAACCACAGCCTTCCTGAAATAGGCGAGGCTTTTGGTGGCAGAGACCACACTACAGTAATTCACGCCTGTGAAAAAACAAAAGAACTTAAAAAAGACAACCTTGAAATTGAAGAGGACTATAAAAAACTAAGAAGAAGTTTGTCTGCATAACATGAAATTTACTGTAGAAAAATCTGACATTATTAATGAGTTTCAATCATTGGCTGCTGTGGCAGATAAAAAACAAACACTGCCGATTTTAAGCAACATATTAATTAGGTGTGAAGCTGAAGGTATCAAGATGCTAAGCACCGACCTAGAGGTTGAGCTCGAAATCAACATGCAGGGAGCAAACATAATTACACCTGGCGAAACTACGATTCCTGCAAAAAAAGCTGCAGACATAATACGCGAATTACCAGAAGGACAAGTTTCATTCGAGTTGAATGAAGAAAGCTCAAAACTTACAGTTAAATCCTCCTCAGGACGTTATAACTTAGCCACTATTCCCGGCTCGGATTTTCCAGACTTTGATGTAATTAAAAGCGACACAACCCATACAATTACAACAGAAAAATTACTAGAACTTTTCCATAAAACCTCATTTGCGATGGCAAATCAGGATTGGAGACACTACCTTAATGGTTGTTATTTTGAGAAAGAAGAAAACGCTTTAAATATGGTTGCTACAGACGCACACAGGCTGGCAATTTATAAATCAAGCCTTGAAAGTAGTGGGGATTTTTCTGGAATCATACCAAGAAAAACCGTGGTTGAATTAATGAAAATTCTTCCCAAACAAAACGAAGAGATTCAGTTTTACATCAATGCTAACAATATAGTATTTATGTCTAAAAATTTTACATTTAAGTCTAAATTAATTGATGGCAACTATCCAAACTATAGCCAGGTTGTACCACAAGGAGAGGGCACAAAAATAACATTCAACAGAAAGAATATGCTTGACTCACTATCTCGAGTCTCTGTCTTAACAAGCGAAAAATTTAAAGGGGTAAAGCTTAAGTCTGAAAGTGGCGTCTTAGACGTTTCTGCACACAACCCTGATCAAGAGTCAGCTGAAGAAAAACTTGACGTTACAGGCGATAACAACGCATTTGACATAGCATTTAATGTAAATTATCTCAGAGAAGTCTTAAGCACCATAGAAGATGAAGAGATCTCTTTAGTTAGCTATGGAAGCGATAAAAGCGCTTTAGTGCAAAGTAGCGACAACAATCAAGTTCTTGTTCTAATGCCGCTATTGCTCTAAACAGTGCTAATCAAAGAAATAAAACTAGAAAATTTTAGAAGTTATGAATTTCTTGAAATGCCTATTAAAAAAGGCTTAAACCTTATTTATGGTAGTAATGGTTCTGGTAAAAGCACTATAATAGAAAGTATATACTATGCTCTTTCAGGAAAATCATTTAGAACAACAGAAACAAACAACTTAATAAGAAATCAAACCAATCAATTGCAAGCATTATTAGTATTTTTTGATGGAAAAACTGTAAAAGTAACAAAAAAAACGAACAATACAGCAATTATTACACAAAACAAAGGTCAAAAAAGAGAAAATTACACCAGTTTGGTCAAAAAATTTCCAACATGTCTTGTTGAAAACAAAGAATTCTTCTTTTCAAGCTCTAACCCTGAACAAAAAAGAAGTTTTATGAATAAAACATTGTTCTACGTAGAACAAGAGGGCTCAACAAAAATAAATGAACTTAAAAAAATTGTAGCACAAAGGGCTGGGTGCTTGAAAAATAAAGACTTTAATCAAATTAAGTACTGGGACGAACAGCTTATTTTAATAGAACCAATTATAACTGATTTAAACCAAAAACTTTGTGGAGAGCTTAATAAGGCGCTAAAAAACAGCAATATAGTAGATGTTTTTGTGCAGAACAACCCATGGTTGAATGATCTTACAATAAAATACCTACCTGGATATGATGTAAATGATATTTTTACAGATATTTTGTCGCAAAACTTAGAAAAAGATACAATTCTCAAAAGAACAACTGCTGGACCCCACAAAAGATCTTTCGATATATTGTTAAAAAATAAGTCAGCAAGTGAAACACTGTCCAGGGGTCAACAAAAAATAATTTCTATAATATTACACCTAATTCAGCGAGAAATTATTAAAATAAACACTGGTTCAGACCCTATTCTATTAATGGACGATATTTCTTCTGAATTAGATAAGGAAAACGCTAATTTAATGTTAAAATATCTTATAGATAACAGCGTTCAGACAATTATGACATCTATCGAAAAAGCACACTTTTCAGCTCATAAAGATGTATTTTTGTTCCACGTAGAACACAAAGGAGACACATCTTATGTCAAATGATTATGATTCAGACAGTATTAAGGTTTTAAAGGGCCTTGAAGCAGTAAAGAAAAGACCTGGTATGTATATTGGTGACACAGATGATGGCACAGGCCTTCATCATATGGTTTTTGAAGTATTAGATAATTCTATTGACGAGGGATTAGCTGGGTTTTGTAATCAAATAGACGTGGTAATAGGCACAGATGGCTCTGTAGCTGTTTCTGACAACGGAAGAGGCATACCAGTAGACAAACATGAAGAAGGAGCTTCAGCAGCAGAAGTAATTATGACTGTATTGCATGCAGGGGGTAAATTCGACGAAAACAGCTATAAAGTATCAGGTGGATTGCATGGAGTCGGGGTTTCTGTTGTGAATGCATTAAGCAGCAAGTTAATTCTAGAAATTGAAAGACAAGGCTCTATGTATCGTCAAGAATACAGCGATGGTTTTCCTAAAACAGAGCTAGAAATCGTTGGGAAAAGCGATAAAACTGGGACTAAAGTAACATTCATACCATCAAAAGAAATATTTTCTCACACTACATTTGATGTTGATATTTTAATTAAAAGAATTAGAGAATTGTCTTATCTTAATCAGGGTATTGGTATAAGTGTTCTAGATGAAAGGACAGGCAAGTCACATAATTTTAAGTCAGATGGGGGATTAAGTGAATTTGTTAAATACTTAACAGGAAAAAAAGAAACAGTTGGAACTCCATTTTATGCACAAGCCAATATGAAGGGTATTGGTGTAGAGGTTGCTGTTCAATGGACAACTACTTATAGAGAAAACGTACAATGTTTTACCAACAACATACCTCAAGCAGATGGTGGCACACACCTTGCAGGTTTTAGGGGCGGGCTTACAAGGGTAATTAAAAACTTTATTAAGAAAGAAGACCTTATGAGAAAAAAAGAGGTTGAAATAACAGGTGAGGACGTAAGAGAAGGAATGGTTGCTATTATTTCTTTAAAAATGCCAGATCCAAAATTTTCATCTCAAACAAAAGACAAACTAGTTTCATCAGAAGCAAGACCAGCCGTAGAAGGCTTATTAAATGACTATTTCATGGATTTCCTATTAGCAAATAAACCTCAAGCCAAAGAAATATTGGGGAAGGTTTTAGAAGCTGCTTATGCACGAGAGGCTGCTAGAAAAGCAAAAGAAATGACAAGGAGAAAAGGGTTATTAGACATAGGTGGTCTACCAGGAAAATTAGCTGATTGCCAAGAAAAAGACCCATCTCAGTCTGAAATATTTTTAGTCGAGGGAGATTCTGCAGGAGGGTCAGCAAAACAAGGACGAGATAGAAGTTTTCAAGCCATCCTTCCCCTTAAAGGAAAGATTATTAATGTTCAAAAAGCCAGACTAGATAAAGTTTTATCCTCTAATGAGATTGGAACGCTCATTACAGCCTTAGGAACCGGCATAGGAATAGATGAGTTTGATGTGGAAAAACTCAGATATCACAGAGTAATTATAATGACAGATGCTGATGTAGATGGATCACACATTAGAACGCTTTTACTTACATTTTTTTACAACCAGATGTATGACCTTCTTGAAAAAGGGCATATATATTTAGCTTTACCTCCTCTATATAAAATTGGCAAAGGGAGCAAAACTCATTATGCAAAAGACGAGGAAGAAAAAGATGAGATCTTAAAGATGCTCAGAAAAGAAAGCTCTGAAGGCGCAAGAGCCCCTGAAATACAGAGATACAAAGGTTTAGGTGAGATGAATCCTGAGCAACTTTGGGAGACAACATTTGATCCAGCTAATAGAAGGTTGGTACAAATCACACTAGATGATGCTAGAGAAATGGTAGATGACATCTTTGAAACTTTAATGGGTGATCAGGTTCAACCAAGAAGACAGTTTATTGATGAGAATGCTCTAAGAGCTGAAAACGTTGATATTTAAAACAGCTTTTTAAAAGTTTCTTCTAATTCAGATTCTTTTACACGTTCTTGGTTCATGGTGTCTCTGTCTCTTACCGTAACTGTGCCGTCTTCTAAAGTATCAAAATCAATTGTGATGCATATTGGAGTACCAATTTCATCATGACGCCTATAATTTTTTCCAATGTTACCGCTATTTTCGAACAACACCCTTCCCATACCCAGAGACTGAAGTTTATTTTTAATATTCTTTGCTTTCGAAACAATATTTTTATCATTCTTCTTTAAAGGAATCACAGCTGCCTTAATTGGCGACAGGTGGGGCTTTAATTTAAGAACAACTCTTTCTTTATCATCTATTTTTTCGACGTTATAAGCTTCATTAAGTATTGCTAGAACTGCTCTGTCTACACCTGCTGAAGGCTCTATAACAAAAGGGACTACCCAGTTATTATCTAGATCTTTCAAAGCAAGTTTTGCATTAGATTCATTATTTTCTGTAACAGAGGATTTGATATTAAGTTCTTTTTGATCTTTTGAATGAGAGCCAAGATCAAAGTCTGTTCTATTAGCTATACCTTCAAGCTCCTCAACTCCATGCGGAAACTTATACATAATATCTACTGTTGCTTTTGAATAATGAGCTAATTCATCACTAGGCACATCATATAACTCAAGACTATCTCTAGAAACTCCCTGATTTTCCCACCAAACAAGCCTAGATTCGACCCATTCTTTGTGCCAATCTTCATCAGTCCCAGGAACCACAAAAAATTCAAGCTCCATTTGCTCAAACTCCCTAACCCGAAAGATAAAACTCTTTAAAGTAATTTCATTTCTGAAAGCTTTACCTATTTGAGCGATACCAAAAGGAATGTTTCTAGCTGTTGAGTCCACAACATTTTTAAAATTAGTAAAAATCTGTTGAGCAGTTTCTGGCCTTAAGTATGCGAAACTAGAACCATCATCAACAGGCCCAACATTTGTTTTAAACATTAAATTAAATTGACGCGGCTCTGTTAAATCTTCTTTTTTACAATAGTCTGGCACTTGGTCTGCTCTAAATCTTTCACCACATGACTTACAGTCTACTAGAGGATCAGAAAAGGTGTCTTCATGTCCTGAGTGCTTTAAAACAGACTGTTTTGTCAGGATTGCTGCATCAAGACCTTCAACATCATCACGCTCATAAACAGTTGATTTCCACCAAGAGTTTTTAATATTATTTTTTAATTCAACACCTAATGGCCCATAATCATACAAACCTTGGGTGCCCCCATAAATTTCGCTAGATTGGAAAATAAAACCTCTTCTTTTGCAGAGGGCTATAAGCTCATCAATATTTTTTGCTGACAAAATTTTTCCTATAGTATGTTATTTAGGCTATTTTATTACTTTAAAAATGATAAGCATACTTTTTGGATTAATTTCACGCACACCTCTAATAATATTGAGAGCCATTTCTTTTATTTTGACAAAAGTATTAACAATACTAGGTTCAAAGCAGCTCGAAATAACAAAAAAAAATATAAAACATTGTTATAGCAATGAATCAGAACTTGTTCACAAAAGTTTTAAAGAAACAATAGAAATGTCGCTTATGTTTCCATATATTTGGGGTAAAAAAAATAATTACAAAAAGCTTTTAGACCCAAACTATATAGAAAAAAGCAACCTTGATGATGGTAAGCCTAAACTGTTCTATACGCTACACATGGGCTGTGTAGATATGATGGTTTTTATAATGTCTGAATTACTTTCTCAAATAAATATTTTATATACACCAGCAAAAAATGAACAACTAGAAAAGAAACTTAAAGCTATAAGAGAAAGAGGCGGAGCAAAAATGTTGCCAGCCACTTCAAAAGGCGTAAAAGCGCTTTATAAAGGATTTTTAGCAAATGAAAACTTATTAGTAGCTTCAGATTTGGTGCCTCATGATAGGGGTGTATATGAGACCTTTTTTAACAAAGAGTGCTACTGCATTGATTTGATAGAAAAGCTTTCACATAAAAAAACCCATGACCTTTATTTCGTTTACTTAACAAAAGGCAAAACCAATAAATACGAATTTATATCAAAAAAAATAGAGAGCCCAATTACAACAAAACAAATGAACCAACATTTTGAAGAAGCAATTAATTCTGCTCCTGAAATTTACGGATGGGAATACAAGAAATTTAGAAAATTAAAACCCAATAATTTCAATATATATTAATTCTTCCAAAAAGAAGGAACCAGCAATATCAACACACCAAATAATTCAAGCCTTCCAACTATCATTGCCAATGTTAGGGAAAGCTTTCCTACATCATTTAAGCTTGCATAGTTTTCTGACAGCTCTCCAAGACCAGGACCTAAATTGTTTATTGCTGCTGCTGTTCCTGAAAAAGCTGAGTAAAAATCAACATCTTGGAAGATGAGAACAAATAAGAAAAACAAGAAAAAAGTTATATATATTGCTATAAAAGAGAATACCGCTTCCATCTGAGAAGAAACTATTTTTTCTCCATTTAGCTTTACACTACTAACTGCATTTGGGTGCATAATCTTAGTCATGTTAGAAAAACCAACCTTTAACATAAGCAGTACACGCCATACTTTCATACCACCACCCACCGAACCAGAACAAGCACCAATAAAAGCTACAACAAAGATTAAAAAACCAACTGAACTTCCCATGGCTGTTAAAGGCTCTAGAGTGAATCCTGTTGTAGTTACAATTGAGATTGTTTGGAAGACGCCATATCTCAGAGCGTTTTCAAAAGTAAAGCCCTCTTTTATATAAAGAGTGGCGAATGAGACTAGTACTGTTATTAAAATTATCAGCAAAAAGAACTTAAATTCATCATTTGCAAGATAATATCTAAAACTTCTTTTTGTAAAAGATAAAAAATGTAAGCCAAAGTTAGTAGCAGAAATCAACATGAAAACGACAGCAACTAACTCTATAGACTGATTGTTAAAATGCCCAAAATTTTCGTTATATATTGAAAAACCACCAATTGATACAGTGCTAAAAGAATGACTAAAAGCTTCAAACCATGACATGCCAGCTAGCCAATAAGAAAATACACATGCAAGCGTTATAAGCACATAAAATTTTAACAAGGATCTTGCTGTTTCTCTTAGTCTTGGGGAGAAGCTTTTATCGGCAAAGCCTGCAGTTTCGGCTTGAAGTACTTTCATACCACCAGAAACAGCTGGGATAATTGCAAGTACAACTATAACCAACCCAACACCACCAGACCACTGAAGAAGTTGTCTATAAAGCAAAACATGATCTGGTAATAAAGAAAGATCATTTATTACTGTCGAGCCAGTAGTTGTCAGGCCAGAAACAGCCTCAAACAATGCATCATAAAATGTTAAGTTGTTTGTCATGAAGGGCAAAGAAGCCAGAATAGAAATGAAAACCCATGTTAAAAAAGTAATTATGAAACCATCTTTCGGTGTATAAGAAAACTTCTTTCTTCTCAGTGTTAATAAAATTACTAGAGAATACATAATGCAAGAAAAATAAATCCATAACATGTTGTTATCTAAAGAATTATTGAAATAACTCATTAAAAGAGGAGGCAGAACTACAAAAGTTCCAAAAAACAACAGAGTTGGTCCTAAAAATCTTAATAACTTAAGTGCTGCTGTCATCTAAATTTTTCGTAGAAAGAATCTATTACATCCTTATTTTTATAAAAAACTATTAGGTGATCATCATCATGTATTTGTGTGTTTCCGTGAGCCATGATGACTTCCTCGCCTCTTTTGATTGCTGGTATATTAATATTTTCATCTAACCCTAACTCAGATATAAGTTTGCCTTTAAGTTTTTCAGATGAGGAATCTACGCCTATCTCAATTGCTTCTGCCATGCCTTTCTTTACTTTATGCACATTTGATACAGAGCCTTTTCTAATAAATTTCAAAACATGGGAAACAGTAATCTGAACAGGTGAAATTATTATATCTAGTTCGTTTTTTCCAACCAGATCAAAGTACGCCTCCTTATTGATAATTGTTATGGTCTTTTTAGACCCAAGCTTTTTTGACATTAAAGAGCACAATACGTTTGATTCATCATCTTGCGTTACAGCTACAAAAACATCGCATTCAGAAATCCCCTCGGAAGATAAAAATTCTTTATCTGCTGCATCAGAATTTAATATTAGAACGTTATCAAGTTCCTCAGACGCCAGCTCACATTTGTCCTTGCTTTTATCTATGAGTTTGGTATTAAAGTCATCATTAATTTTCTTTACAAGGGACTTTCCAATATTTCCAGCTCCTGCTACATACACATTTTTATATTGGCTTTCTAATTTTTGCAGCTCTTTTGTAACATCTTCAATATGTTTTTCATCAGCAATAAAGTAAACCTCATCACCTTCATTAATGGTTGTGCTGCCGGTTGGAATTATTAAATCGTCACCTCTATATATGGCTGGTATTCTAGTCTCATATTCAGGAAGATCATCTTTAAGTTCCTTTATTTGCCTTCCAACCAGAATTCCAGATTGCTTGGCATACACACTTACTAATTTAATTTTTCCATCAGCAAAATCTAATATTTCAAGAGCCCCAGGATGATGAAGAAGGCTTCGTATTTCATCGGTTATAAGATCCTCTGGGTTGATAAAAAAATCTACAAATGGAGTAATTTCTTTTGCAATCTTTGTGTATTCAGAACCTTTAAGCCTACACACTATCCTGCCCGCGTTAAATTTTTGTTTTCCAATCAAAGAAGCAAGCAAGTTAGTTTCTTCTGAGTCAGTTAAACAAAGCAACAAACTGTCCTCGTCTAGACCAGCTTTGGCTAAGGTAGTTGGAGATGAGCCGTTGCCATGTATGGTTTGAATGCCCTCGACACTTTTTATTTGCTCAAGGTTTTCGTCGTTATTGTCTATAACAACAACATCATTTTCTTCTGAGGACAGCTCTTTAGCAACGCTTCCACCAATGGAACCACCCCCTAATATGATTATTTTCAAATCAATAAATCTCCTTTAGAAATTATATCTCTTTTTGAGTTAAAGAAATCTAAAGAATCTATAACTTTTTTCCCAGGAAACTTTACACTTGTAATTGAAATAACACCGTCACCACAAAATACATTCAAAGAATTTTTATCAAAACTATGCACTTCGCCGGCTTTACCCTTTTCTGAAGAATAAATTTTAAGATCTATTGCTTTTATTTCTTCCTCACCCAGCATAAAAAAACTTTGAGGCCAACTTACAAAAGCTAAAAATTTATTTTTTACATTTATACAGCTATCTTTCCAATCAATCTTACCCTCTAATTTTTCTATTTTTTCTGCATAAGTCGCTTCAGAGTGATTCTGTTTTTCCGGTTTCTTGCCCATACAAATCTCATCTACAGTAGCAACTATCTTGTCTAGTGATTTTTGAAGCAATATTTTTTCTACTTCAAAGAAATTTTTGTCATCTATAACAGCTTCAATTTTTTTATATACTGGCCCTTCATCTAAACCTTCCTCAAGTTTCATAAAACTAACACCCGAACATTTTTCTCCATTTTGAATTGCTCTTTGCATTGGAGCGGCACCTCTATATTTGGGCAACAAAGAAAAATGAACGTTCAAACAGCCATGCACAGGATGTTTTAAAAGCCACTTTGGTATCAATTTGCCGTAAGCCACAACAACAAGAAGATCAATCTTATATGAGCTTATTTCGTTTTGTGTTTCTTGAGACCTTAGGTCATCAAACTGAAAAACAGGGATTTTTTTAGCTACATCTGAAAACAAAGATGTAGTTTTTGACATTCCTCTACCTGCACTTTTATTTGGTTGTGTGAGGATAAATTCAACAGAAAACTTGTCTGATAACAGAAGTTTAGACAAATGATCAAAGGCAATTTTAGGGGTGCCAGCAAAACCAATTCTAATTTTTGTTTTTACCATCCTTTAGCTTCATTAGCTTTTCCTTTATGCGTCCTCTTTTAAGTGATGATGCATAATCAACCAACAACTTACCCTCAAGATGATCTACTTCATGTTGAATGCAATAACTCATAAGGCCATCAGCAATGAGCTTCTCATCTTCTCCTTTAAGGTTTTGATAACTAAGCTCAATTTCTTTTGCCCTTGGCACTTCCTGTTGAAAAGTTGGAATAGATAAACACCCTTCTTTGGATATTACTTGTGTATCATCAAGGACCTCGTAGCTCGGATTTACTATAAAAATTGGTTCAGATCTGTCTTCTGAGAGATCTATAACTATGAGCCTTTCATGAATATCAACTTGTGTTGCAGCCAAGCCTATTCCTTTGTCTTCATACATAGTAAAAAGCATATCTTTTGCCTTTTTCTCTAAGACGTCATCAAAATTAGTAATTGATGCTGCTTTTTTTCTTAACCTTGGGTCAGGAAATGTTAAAATATTCAATCTATTCATAGATTAATTATTATAGTTTTATATATATGGACAATATACAAGTTTCTGTAATTCTAGGTTCCGATTCTGATGTGGATCTTGGCAAGGCAGCCATTAAATCTTTAAGAAGTTTTGACATAGCCTGTGAGTTAAAAGTTATTTCAGCTCACCGCTCCCCAGATGTATTAGTAGATTATCTTAAAACTTCAAAAGAGAGGGGCTGTAAAGCATACATAGCAATTGCAGGCATGGCAGCACATTTAGCTGGAGCTGTAGCAGCACACTCTTCAAGCCCAGTGCTTGGTGTTCCAACTGAACACAGCTTAAACGGGCTGGATGCAATTTTATCAACACTTCAAATGCCAGCAGGAGTTCCAGTGGCCACTTTTGCAGCAGGAACAGCTGGAGCAACAAATGCAGGAATCTTTGCAGCTCAAATGTTAGGAATCCAAGATACGGAGATGGCTGACAAAATGATCGATTTCAAAAAAGAACTAAGAGAGAAAACTATTAAGAAAGATCAAAATCTTGATAGAGATTGAAAACTACAAATAAAATCAAAGTTGCTGCCCAATGGGTGCTAAATGAAGAGGTAATCGCTTATCCTACAGAGGGAGTTTGGGGCATAGGTGGATTAAACTTACCTCACATAGTTAATTTAATTGGCAGAATAAAATCTAGACCAACAGACAAAAAATATATCTTGTTACTATCCTCCTTGGAGGAGCTAACACAAAGATTCAATATCAAGCCAGAATATAACAGCTTAATTGAGCAGCATAAGAATACATTTACAACAATGATTATTCCAACTGTGGCTGGAAAAATAGCAGCCAGAATACCAGAAGAAGGAGATTTGTTAGACTTTTTAAAATTAATAAAACAGCCTTTGATTTCAACATCTGCAAATATTTCAGGAGAAGAGGTGTGTGCAAACATTAATGAGATAAAGGCTGTCTTTGATGATAAAATCTATGGCGCTTTAGATTTACCATTAGGAGGTAAGAGCGAACCATCAAGGATAATAGATCTTGAAAACAATGAATACATTAGATAAACAAACACAAATAGCAAATGCGTTTAGTCAGATCCATAGCGATATTGTTTCAGAATTTAAATGTTATGAGACAGAAAAGAAAATTATTAATGATTTATGGGAAAAAAAAGGCTTAGGCACAGGACATTCTGTAATTATTGATGATGGAGATTTTTTTGATAAAGCAGGAATTAATTTTTCTAACATTAGAGGCGATAAGCTGCCTGACTCATCAATTGGAAGCACTAATAAATCATCTGGCTTGCCATATTTTGCCACTGGAGTATCAGTAGTATTTCATCCTAAGAACCCTAATATACCTACCTCACACCTGAATGTAAGATATTTTTGTACTTATAAAAATAATGAGGTATTTGAAGAGTGGTTTGGCGGCGGGTTTGATTTAACTCCGTATATTTTAGATGAGGAAGACTGTAAAGATTGGCATCTTTCTGCTAAAGATACTTGTGATTTCCTTGGTAATGAATATTTTGAAAAATTTAAAAAAAATTGTGATGAATATTTTTTTCTACCACATAGAAAAGAGCACAGAGGTATTGGCGGCATATTCTACGAGAAGCAATTATTTAAAAACACAGATATAGGCTTAGAGTTCTCAAAAAGAGTTGGACAAAATTACACTGAAACGTATAAAAAAATTATAGACAAACATAAAAATACTGAATACTCAGACAAAGATGTAAAGTTTCAAAGATTTAGGAGGGGCAGGTATGTTGAGTTTAATTTAGTTTACGATAGAGGCACACTTTTTGGCCTTCAGTCAGGAGGGCGTATTGAATCAATTTTAATGTCTTTACCAAATGCAGTAGAGTGGCACTATAAATTTGACTCTGAGCTTACACCTAATAATAAAAAGCTTTACACAGCAATAAAAAAACCAAAAGACTGGACTGAAGATGTATAAGTTAGGGGTTTTGGGCAAAGGGATTAGCTACTCGCTTTCACCATTAATTCAAAAAGAGTTTGCAAGGCAGTTTGATATTAAGATTGATTATCAAATATATGACATTAAAGAGGACCCACTCTCCTTTGTTAAAGATTTTTTTATAAATGAAGGGTTTGGTTTAAACGTAACAAAACCATATAAAGAAATTTTTGCTGAAACATTAATTGGTTCTCCAGCTTCTATAAATTGTATTTATGCAAAAGGAACAAAAGGAGCTTCAACAGATGGAAATGGCCTAATAAGCGATCTTCACTCGAAAAAAATCGATTACAAGAATATGGATGTATTGGTTTATGGTTTGGGCGGAGCTTCTAAATCAATATTAAATAGCCTAATTTCTTGTAAAAACATTTATGTTGCAAACAGAACAGAAGAAAAAACAACAGAAATACTGGACGAAAACAACAGTTTAAAGAGATACAACGGAGAAAGTTTAGATCTTGTTATTTCTTGTGCTCAAACACTTGATTTGAACACCTCTAAATACTTTGAACACTTAACGCTTACAAAAGGCAGTATTTTGTATGATATTAATTACTCAAATCAAACAAATATGATATTTTCTGATCTTTCAATTGTTGATAAAACCAACCTTTATAACGGTACTGGAATGCTTGTAGAGCAGGCAGCACAGTGTTTTGAGCTTTGGTTCAATAAAAAACCAGAAGTTGAGAAAATTAAAAATAGACTAAATGAAGAATTATAAATTTATTGCAGGAGCAGTATGTCCAGCTTGTGGTGATCTAGACTCCATAATGCTTAAAAATGATGATTCCGAAATAAAATGTATCACATGCAACTACTTCAAAATGAAAGATGATGAGTTTGGAAAAAAAGGCACAAAAATTATAGAATCTATAAAGATAATAAACGACTAAAAAAACCCTACATTACTGTCGTTTATTACTCGACATTAACAGTATTTATAGTAGTATATGGCGTACATGAAGAACAAGCTCTGGGCTCTTATTCTTTACCCTGTATCACTTTTTACATCTGCTGACTGGTTAGATGTGAATATGCCAGTAGGCGTAACCGATATAAGTAAGGAAGTCTTTGATTTACATATGGCAATTTTTATTGTCGTTGTAGTTATTGGTATTATTGTTTTTGGCGGCCTTTTTTGGTCTATGTGGAAATACAGAAGATCCAACCATAAGACCCCAGCAAAATTTACAGAAAACCATACCGTTGAAATCCTTTGGACTATTATTCCTACACTTATTTTAATTGCTATGGCAGTCCCTGCTTCTATAACCCTTAAGAAAATTTATGAACATGAAGCAGAAGAAGGTGGTATAGATATTCAGGTTGTTGGTTGGCAATGGAAATGGCAATACAAATATCTTGATGAGCAAGTTGGAAATGCTCCCCTTAGCTTTTTTTCAAATTTGACAACCCCACCAGATCAATACGAATTCAATAGAGTCGAGAAAACAGAAAACTATCTATTAGAAGTAGATGAGCCCGTAGTTATTCCAGTTGATACACCAGTTCGTTTTCTTATAACAAGCAACGATGTTATTCATTCATGGTATATGAGTGACTTTGCTGTTAAACAAGATGCAATACCCGGGTTTATTAATGTGGCTAAAACTAAAGTAAATGTTCCTGGCATCTATAGAGGAAATTGCACAGAACTATGTGGTGAAAGGCATGCGTACATGCCAATTGTTGTTAAAGCAGTAACACAAGAAGAGTATGAAGCATGGCTGCAAGAAAAAAGAGATCTCGCTGAACAAATTGCCTATTTAACAGAGAAAGACTGGACATCAGAAGAGTTGTTGGCAACTGGTGAAGAGATATACGAAACAAGATGCGCTGCATGCCACCAGGCAAATGGTGCTGGAATAGCTGGTTTTTATCCCGCACTTGCAGGTAGTGGAGTTGTAATGAATGACAAAGCAGCACAAATCGAAATACTAATGGAAGGAGTTAGAGGAAGCCAAATGCAATCATTTGCAGAACAGCTTAACGAAGTTGAAATGGCGTCTGTTATCACATTCACACGATTAGCATGGGGAAATGACAAGACAGGAGATGGAGAGATTGTTGTACCAAAAGACATTGTTGAGTACAAAGAAAATAATTTATAGGAGATATATATGAGCGCAGTAGTTGAAAATCACGACCATCATGATGACCATCATGGGCCAAGAAAAGGCATTATGAGATGGTTAACCACAACCAACCATAAAGACATAGGAACACTATATCTATGGTTTAGTTTTGCTGCCTTTCTTTTAGGCGGCGCATTTGCCATGGGTATAAGAGCAGAGTTATTTGAACCAGGGCTACAGCTAATGGATCCTATAAGATACAACCAGCTTGTAACAATGCATGGTTTAATTATGATTTTTGGTGGTGTCATGCCGGCATTTGTAGGTCTCGCAAACTGGTTAATTCCAATGCAAATAGGCGCGCCTGATATGGCTATGCCAAGAATGAATAATCTAAGTTTCTGGTTGCTACCAACTGCATTTGCAATATTATTATCAACAGCTTTTATGGAAGGAGGAATGCCAGGTTTTGGTTGGACCTTCTACGCACCTTTATCCACAAACTATCCTAACGTCGCTTATTTTGTTTTTGCTATACATATCATGGGAGCTTCATCAATCATGGGTTCTATTAATGTAGTTGTGACAATTATGAACATGAGAGCACCAGGCATGACGCTTATGAAGATGCCTCTATTTGTCTGGTCATGGTTAATTACTGCTTACCTTCTAATTGCTGTTATGCCGGTACTAGCAGGAGCAGTGACAATGTTGTTGATGGATGCTTATTTTGGCACATCTTTTTTTGATGCAGCAGGTGGTGGGGACCCAGTACTATTTCAACATGTTTTCTGGTTCTTTGGTCATCCAGAAGTTTATATAATGATCCTCCCTGCATTTGGTATTACATCACATATAATTTCAACCTTTTCAAGAAAGCCTCTATTTGGCCATGCCTCAATGGTTTATGCAATGGTGTCTATAGCAGTTTTATCGTTTGTTGTTTGGGCTCACCATATGTTTACAGTTGGAATGCCGCTAGTAGCTGAATTATTTTTTATGTGGGCAACGATGCTTATAGCTATACCAACTGGTGTTAAGGTTTTTAACTGGTGCGCCACAATCTTTAAAGGCTCAATTACATATGAAACACCAATGTTATTTTCAATCGCATTCGTAGTGTTGTTTACAATTGGTGGCTTCTCAGGTCTTATGCTAGCTATTACACCTGCAGACTTTCAATACCATGACACCTATTTTGTGGTTGCTCATTTTCATTACGTCTTAGTGCCTGGAGCTGTATTTTCAATAATGGCTGCAGTGTATTATTGGCTTCCAAAATGGACAGGTAATATGTATGACGAGAAAATGGGAAGATTGCATTTTTGGCTTTCTTTTATAGGAGTTAATATTACGTTTTTCCCACAACACTTTGTTGGGCTTGCTGGCATGCCAAGAAGGTATGCCGACTACGCACTTCAATTTGCTGAATGGAATGCAGTGTCTTCAGTGGGAGCATTTTTGTTTGGTTTTTCACAACTATTGTTTCTATATATTGTGGTTAAAACAGTTTTCGCAGGAAAGAAAGCAACTCCACAAGTTTGGGATGGTGCAGATGGTCTAGAATGGACAGTAGATTCGCCTGCTCCTTATCACACCTTTGATGTGCCACCAAAAATCAATGGCTAAAGGACCTTTACATAATAAAATCTTCTTATCCTTAGTTGGGGCTGTAGCTTTTATGTTCCTTTTTTCATTTATGTTGGTGCCTCTCTATAATGTTTTTTGTGAAGTTACTGGACTGAATGGAAAAATATATGGTCCGTCTGATTTTTTTAAAAAAAATAATGAAACCTATGAAAGGCAAGTTAATATAAGATTTCTCAGCACTGTTAACGGATCAGCTCCAGTTACTTTTTACCCAACAGAAACAAATATCGAGGTTATGACTGACAAGGTCAGCAAAACATCATATGTTGCAACTAATAACACAAATAAAAAATTAACTCTTTCAATAGTGCCTTCAGTTTCTCCGGGGCTAGCAGCTGAAAATATCAAAAAAATACAATGTTTCTGTTTCAGTGAGCAGACTCTTGAGCCATATGAAACACAAGAATGGCCAATTAGGTTTTATGTTGATTCTGAACTTACAGAAAATGTAAATAATGTGTATTTGTCATATACTTTGTTTGAAAAAGAAAGAGAGGAAGCACTAGCTGTCAACCATGAACACTGAATCAACAGGCCACCAAAAATACTACGTACCTGAGAGCAGCTCAATACCAATAGTTTTTGCAGTTGCTATGCTTTTCTTTGGTGTTGGTGCAGCAGATGCTGTAATGGGCAAAGGAACAACCTTGTTGTTCATGGGAATTATTGCAGTAGTTTCCACCATGGCTTATTGGTGGTCAGTGGTTATAAGAGAATCTCAGGCAGGGCTTGATACCCCGCAACTTAACACATCATATGTTTATGGTATGGCCTGGTTTATTTTCTCAGAAGTGATGTTTTTTGCTGCTTTTTTTGGAGCTCTTTTTTATATCAGAACATTTTCAATTAGCTGGCTTGGGGGAGAGGGCTCAACAGCAAAAGGCCTAGCCGGAGATTTATTGTGGCCAGATTTCGAAGCAACTTGGCCTCCTATGATTACACCTGAAGAGAGTTTATTGGGCGAACAAGCAGTTACCAAAGGCCCAGATGAAAGTATGTATTTACATAGCATTAAAAATTTAGGCACCTGGCTGCCTTTGTACAACACAATTGTTCTGCTTACTTCTAGCGCAACAGTACATTTTGCCCATATGGCATTAAAAATTAACAATAGAAAAAGATTTAATTTTTGGTTGGGAGTTACAGTCGCTCTTGCATTTATATTTGTAGTACTACAAGCACTTGAATACTATGAAGCTTATAGTCATCTTGGTTTAACCCTTAATACAGGAGTGTACGGAACAACTTTTTTCATGCTTACAGGCTTTCATGGTATGCATGTTTTAATTGGCGGAATATTTTTAGCTACCCAATTAACAAGATCTACAGGATTTAACCATTTTACCGACAAAGAGCATTTTGGTTTTGAAGCTGCTTCATGGTATTGGCATTTTGTAGACGTTGTTTGGGTCTGTTTATTTTTATTCGTTTATATTCTTTAACCCCAAGGCGCTTCATTGCCTAGTTGGCCAGTTGAAATACCATAAACTATGAGTACTAATAAAATAGCTCCAAGCGTAACCCTAAAACCAAGACCATACAGAATTCTTTTTTTACCAGGGTCACCCCTATCAAGGAAAAGAAAAACAAGGCTTGAACCCAAGCTTATTAAAACCAATATAAGTAAAATAAAGATGATAGTTTTTAACACGGGAATATTAAAACATTGAATAGCTTTAAATCAAAGATATTAATTTTTGCAATAATATTTGTTCCTATCACTATTAGCCTTGGTTTTTGGCAAATAGATAGAGCAGAAGAAAAAAAACAGATAATAGCAAGCTATGACGAGCTTTTGACATCTGAACCTATAGGGCTTAAATCAAACACAACATATAAAAACTGGCAACCTGTAATGACTGTTGGAAGATTTAAAGATACCGTCATTTTTGAAGATAATGCAATTGTGAATGGTCGGGCTGGCTTTAAGATTTACCATCTTTTCGAAAATGGAGATGGTTCTTATGTATTTGTACATAGAGGTTTTATTGAAAGGAATATGATAAAAAACAACCTACCACAAATTGATATTCCTAGAGGCAAACAAGCACTGAAAGGAAGTGTGCTGATCAAACAAGACAATAGTTTTGTACAAAATATACAAGAATCTGATGCAAGAATAATCCAAGAATTTAATACAGAAAGCCTAATAAATAAATTCCCCTTATTGAAAGATAGATATTTGCACCCATTTTTATTTAATCTAGACGTAAGGGACAAGAAAAAATTTCAAGCAATAGAGAAACCAGTTAATATGGCAGCTAGCAAACATATTGGTTATGCCATTCAATGGTTTGGTCTATGTGCAGCTTTAATAATATTAACTATTTACGCATATAGGAGAAAAGATGGATAAACAATATAGGTTAGCAGCAATAATTTTATTAATACCTCTTCTTACATTAACTGCGTCCACACTTACATATTTTCTAGGTTACAAACCTACAATCAATACAGTTGGCATGCCTATTGACCCTAAAATAGAAACTAAAAATATTAATTTACTAGGAGAAGATGGAGCTAAATTTGAGTTTATTCCTGGTAAGTTCTATTTTGTTTATTTTGATGATTTCAAGGATGAAGAATTTAGTGAAAAAAAATATGAAATAGCAAGAAGCTCAAAAATAACACTTAGAAGAGAGGGCCATCGACTTTTAAGAATGGTTGTCTATAAAGATAAAGAGATGTTTAGTAAAGCAACAAACCTTAGGTCAAAATATCCGGGTGTAATTTTTTTGTTTGATGACGGTAATTTATTTAATCAGAAAATTACTAGCCAACTAAATGATCCATACACATCTAATTCAATGTTTATAGTTGACTCCTTTGCTTTAGTAATCTGGGAATTTAACTCAGACCTTACTTTTAATGATATTTTTGAGGAAGTAAAAGAAATATTATGAATTTTTTAACAACGAAGGTTTTTTCAGCAATCGGAGTAGCTTTTTGTTTTATAGTTATTGGCCTAGGCGCATGGACTAGGTTAGCAGATGCAGGTCTTGGTTGCCCTGACTGGCCTGGATGTTATGGTTTTGTAACCTTTCCCACTACCCCGGATGAGATAGCAATAGCAGAAAACTTATTTCCAGACTCTCCAGTGGAAATCGATAAAATTATTCCAGAAGTTGTCCATAGGTATTTTGCTGCTTCGCTAGGACTCTTAGCAATAGCATTATTATTCATTGCCTTTAAAGAAAATAAATTAAAACTAGAATCAACAATATTGCTCATTATAATTATAGGACAGGGCATATTTGGTTATTTAACAGTAAGCTTAAAACTACATCCCTTGATAGTTACATCACACTTATTTGGCGCAATTATCACAACATCTCTATTTCTTATTATTTTTATGAGGTCATTAAAACTCACCAAAACCTTTGATGTTTTAGCAAGAAATAAGACCCTAATAATAATTGGTTTTGCCTTAATAATTTTTCAGATCTTCTTGGGAGCATGGACTTCAACAAATTATGCAGCTAGAGCATGCCTTGATCTACCTTATTGTCAGGGCCAATTAGTCCCTGAAACCAACTTCAAAGAAGGTTTCAATTTATTTCAATCTATTGGGCCGAACTATCTCTATGGGCAAATGAGCAATGAAGCCAGAGTAGCCATACACTTAACACATAGAGTCGGTGCAATAGTAGTTTTTTTCTATTCGCTATTTCTTGCAGCAAAACTTTGGTCTTCAGAAACAAAACAGATTGTTATCAGCTTCTTAGCGATTTTATTTGTACAGGTTTTCTTAGGAATCAATAATGTTTTAAGTTCTCTGCCTCTTTGGAATGCAGTTGCCCATAATATTGTGGGAGTATTACTAGTTTTATCTTTTGTAGTTATGACTTTTCTAAGCTTTAGGAGAGTAAATGGCGCTATCTAGTTTTATATCACTTTGCAAACCAAAAATTGTCTTGCTGTTAACAATCACAGCTTTTGTTGGGATGCTTTTAAGCATTGAATTTTACTCAAATGTTCTTGCTGGTTTAGCAAGTCTTTTGGGCTTCGCTTTGCTCGCCGCCTCTTCAGCTGCTTTAAACCAAATTTTTGATAGAGAATCCGACAAAAATATGGAAAGAACAAAAAAGAGACCGCTTGCATCTGGTGAATTAACTTTATTTCAGGCTCTATCCTTTACAGCAATGCTTTTATTTATTGGTTCTAGCCTACTTTTATATTTTTCTAATTTACTCACCTTATTTATTACAACATTTGGTTTTATTTTTTATAGCCTGATCTACACTATCTATCTTAAGTGGGCCACACCACAAAATATTGTTATTGGAGGGCTATCTGGTGCTTTGCCGCCATTAATAGGCTGGACTGCTGTAACAAATGAAATCTCTTTGCTTCCATTAATTCTTGTACTAGTTATTTTTTTATGGACCCCTCCACACTTTTGGCCGCTTGCTATAGATAGGTTAGAAGAATATAAGAAAGAAGGTGTTCCCATGATGCCAATTGCAAAAGGAGTGACTAGAACAAAGAAAGAAATGGTTGTATATGCTTTTTTACTCTTAGGAGCTTCCCTTGCGCCATATTTTTATGGACTCACGGGTTATTTTTATTTATTTTCAACTACAACCTTAAATATTTATTTCATTTATCTATGTATATCCTATTTAGGAGATGAGAAAAATGAATTATCGATGAAAATTTTTAATTTTTCAGTGAAGTATATGTTTTTATTTTTTCTAGCCACGTATATTGATTTTTTGTTGATGCTGTATGTCTAAGAATTTTTTAACCATTATTTTATTTGCAGTAGTTATATTTCTGTCTTTTTATTCGGTATGGAGAATAAGTCAACCAAGAGTTCTGTCTCAGGATGAAATGAAAGTTAATGGCTTCTATCAATATGGGTCTTTTGAAGAACTAAGAAACTTTAAATTGATTGATCATAATGGAAATAGCTTCACTAAAGATGACTTTGCTGCAAACGATTTGAATTTTTTATATTTTGGTTATTCAAGTTGTCCAACTGAATGCCCAGTTATGATGTCAGTCATGAAGCAGGTATATGAAAAAATTGAAACAGAAAATATTGCTTATTATCTTGTCAGTTTTGATCCTGAAATTGATACATTAGATAGGTTAAAAAGCTATGTGACAGCATTTAATTCTGATTTTGTTGGTGTAAGTGGAGAAATATCAGAAGTTGTAAAACTTGGTTATCAACTTGGTGTTGAAAAATTAGCGCCAATGGAAAACCATATGAACCAAAGAATTATATCTCATACAAACCACTTAATTGTTGTTAATGAAAAAGCTGAAGTTATAGGCATCTTTAAGGCTCCCTTTGAAAGCTCAAATATGGCGCTAGTCATTAAATCTTTGCTCAGAACAATTTAAATGTTACATATCTGTAACAGTTAAGCACTTCTTTTATTGTTAGGATAAAAATAACGGAGATTTTATGAAAAATATTTTTATCATTATTTTTACTCTTACATTTTATGCTTCAACTATTTCTGCAGATGATCACAAAGTTATGCCAGGAAACGAAGTTGGAGAGTTTCATTATATTAAAGCTACAAATCCACTAAATGTAGTTGCTGCTACAGATAAGTTTATGGCTTCAGATTGTGGAAAGAAATGGAAATCAGAAACAGGTGCAAATGTTGTTCTAATGCAACTGCAAGGTTCAGGGATGTCCCACTTTTTCTACGTTGGATTTAGTGATTATGAAAAGATGGATCTTGGACAAAAGTTGTCTAACTGCGCTGCAAATTTTGAGTTTTTACAAGAAATAGGTGCAAACACTCATGATGATATGTACTTCAATAGAATTGGAGAGCTATCTTTACAGAGAGGTGATTGGACTAAAGATGCAGTTTTTTTTAAGTACGACCTTTATGTTGAACCTGCAAAGGCAGGAGAATATGCTGCAGCTTGGTCAAAAATGACTAATGCAGTTGGAGGGCCTGGCTCACAAGGGTTAGTAACTCATATTACGGGGAATGGATATGCATCACATTTCGCTTTTGTTGGTGCATCATCATTGCCTGAATTATCATCTGAAACAAAAGGAGCATTCGCCAGTGATGCTTTTGCAAAATTTGCTGAAGAAGTTGGTGGTTATCGTAAAGTTCAGAATGTAATGACGGTTACACCAATTAAAGGTTGGTAATAATTTTAGATTTCTAAAAAGGGCCCTAAATAGGGCTCTTTTTATTTATTTACTAATACTACTTTTCCAACAACCCCTCTACTTCCAATAAGATTTATTGCTTCTATGGCATCTTCCATAGGAATCTTCTTTGAAATTAATGGTTTAATGTCACCATTCGAGAGCAATGAGTTGATGTCTGCAATATTTTTTTGATTTTCTTCAAATTCTCTTCCTGTAAAAGCACCCCAAAAAACACCAACTACTGATGCACCTTTAAGTAAAGTTAAATTAATTGGAAGTTTTGGTATTTGTCCTGCAGCGAATCCAACAACTAAATATTTGCCTTTCCAACCAATTGATCTAAATGCTGGCTCAGCATAACAATCTCCTATTGGATCATAAATAATGTCATAACCACCCTTAGAGCTCTTTGACTTTAGCTCTGTTGAGAATAGCTTAGCTGAGTCTTTATCTGTTGGACCATTTCCATAAACAACAACGTCATCGGCACCATATTCTCGACAAATTTTTGCTTTTTCTTCAGTTGAGACACCAGCTATAACGCGGGCACCTTTAGCTTTTGCAATATCAAGTGCAGCGAGACCAACACCTCCAGAAGCGCCTAATATTAAAACTTCATCGTCTTTTTTTAATTCTCCTCTTTGAACAAGAGCATGGTAACTTGTTCCATAAGCCATCTGGTAAGATGCAGCCAGCTCAAAAGAAACCTCATCTGATATGGGAAAAACTCCAAATTCATTCATACATGCTTCTTCAGCGAATGCACCGTATGGAGCCATAAAATAAACCCTATCACCCTCTTTAAATCTTGTAACATTCTTGCCAATTTTTTTGATAATACCTGCACCTTCATTGCCTGGAGCAAAAGGGAGCTCAGGCTTAAACTGATATAAGCCCTGAACAATTAAAAAATCAGGAAAATTTAACGCAGCAGCTTTAATACTAACTACTACTTCATTTTCTCCAGGTTCTGGAGTCTCTATGTCTTCCCAAATAAGATTTTCAACTGGCCCATATTCTTTACAATGCAATATTTTCATTTTATTTCTCCCCTAAAATCTTCCAAATAATCTTCAAATAATATCTTATCTTCATTTTTTTCTTTGAGGTATTCCTTCTCAGACAATTCTTTCTCTTTTTCGAATAAGAATAAATGTTCATCATTAATATCTTTTTTTGTATGAGTAGATTTACTGAGTACAAAAGGTAAAACTCCGCCAGAATTTTTTACATCTTGGATAAATCTCATTGATAGTGTTGTTTCGTTTCTTTTACAATATTCTTCAAACATCTTTTTCTTTTCTTCTTCTGCTCCTATCTTTTTTGCAAAAACTTTAAGCTCATTTAAAAATGTGTGTGTAAGAGTTTTTGCTGGAGTTTCAGCCTGATCACCATCAAGAGATGAAATGAAGTTACAGTTTTGACCAGTTTCAGATGACCTTCTAATGTTTTCTTTGATACATATGCTCTCAACATCGTTAATTTTAGGTGAGTCAGACAGTGCACAATACAATGACACTAGCTCCAAAAATTCAATATCTTCTAAGCTTATTCCTATGGTTGAATATGGATTTAAATCTATTGATCTTATTTCAAGGTATTCAATGCCATTCTCTTTCAGCTGATTATATGCCCGAACATTCTTAGATATAGCTCCTTTTGGTCTTATGTGGTTATATAGCTCGCTCTCCATTTGTATCGTTCCATTATTGACTTGTTGTTTTAGGTCTAGAGAAATATCTTTAAATTTTTCATTAGGAGTATTGATGTAATCTTTTATGGTTTTGAGGTATCCATCAAGCGTATTGAAGGTTATGAAGTTTTCGTCTTGCTCTTCAGAATAATAACCTAACCTGCTAACACGTAAAGAAGTTGACTTGGGCAAATAACAATCTTCAACATTAAGATTTTCTATATTGATATTCCTGCCTTTCAAAAAGGATTTATGTGCTATTGGAGAGCACCCCATCAACCTTAATATCATTGGAAACAATCTCAAGAAATTTCTACAAGTACCTAAATAGAGCTCAGTTTTGTCTAAACTAAGACTTGATAGTGCAGATTCTGAAAAAGAAAAATTAAAATGTATTCCAGCAGTGCTTTGCATTTTGTCCCCATATCTATTTCTCAAACCATACCTATAGAGGTGCGCTAGTTTAGTAGTATTTGTTTCTCTGTGTGGCGGCAGTTTGATGTGCTTGCTTTTAAATCTAGGTGGCATCGAATAATTCCATAACAAATCACCATCTAGATTATTTTCAGCATGAGAATGCAAGTCATTTAGAAAATTAAAAACCTCCACATTATTAGCAAAAGGAGGAGTTACTACTTCTAAATGAGGCTCTGAATAATCTAGTGTTATATATCTATTGTAATTATGTACGCCAAACACATCAGGAAATGTTTTATTTGAGATTTTGCCATCACTATCTGATCTTAGGTTTTCTTTTTCTAAGCCCTTATAAGTAACCCTATCGGATTTTAGAAAATTAGAGATTCGATCTTGGTTGAGAGCAACCATAATAATTCTTATTTAGGCCCAGCTTCTATTATTTCTTGTGACACATCAAATCTTTTGAAATTATCTTTGAACCTTTGGCATAGAGCTTCACACTCATAATCATAATCTTCTTCAGATTCCCAACAACTTCTTGGATTTAAGTAATTAGTTTCGACCCCCTCTAACTCTCGAGGCACATAAAGGTTTAGTTTTTCTAAATAATCTAGATTATTTGAATCAATCTTATTATCCTGGATCGCATTTATAATTGCTCGAGTTACTGGTATAGGAAATCTATTTCCTACACCAAAACCACCACCAGTCCAGCCAGTATTTACAAGAAAAACCTTTGTTTTATTTCTTTTTGCTCTCTTTATAAGAAGGTCTGCATATACACCAGCAGGTCTTGGAAAAAAAGGCGCACCAAAACATGTGGAGAAAGCAAAATCCATTGATTTAGTAGCTCCAACCTCTGTAGAGCCAACTTTAGCAGTGTAGCCACTTAAAAAATGATAAGCCGCAGCATTTTCACTTAAAACACTAACGGGAGGTAGAACTCCTGAAAGATCACAAGTCAAAAATATTATATTATCAGGCTCACACCCTTCATTTTCTTTAACTGCACCTTTAAT
>CERV01023451.1_pt1 | contig 26626 bp, 24 predicted proteins | sample 530871 | NCBI WGS metagenome assembly CERV01 (sample SAMEA2621045, study PRJEB7988) | marine metagenome | biome: marine biome (ENVO:00000447); feature: deep chlorophyll maximum layer (ENVO:xxxxxxxx); material: "saline water (ENVO:00002010), including plankton (ENVO:xxxxxxxx)" | depth 50 m
AAAGAATTAAATTAATTATCTTCATTGTTGCTATTTAAATTAAAACCAAATTGGATACCCAAAATACAAATTATTGGAAAGAAAATTTAAAATACGTCGGAATTCTTTTGTCCGTTTGGTTCCTAGTCTCATTCTGTTTCTCAATTTTATTTAAAGACTTTTTAGATAATTATAATTTAGGAGGTTTCAAGCTAGGTTTTTGGTTTGCTCAACAGGGATCAATGTATGTTTTTGTCACTCTTATTTTTATATATGTTCATTTAATAAATAAGCTTGATAAAAAATATGGATTTGATAAAAAGAAATAAATATGGATGTTCAAACTTGGACTTATATAATTGTTGGAATAACATTTTTGATATATATATCAATTGCTATATGGTCAAAGGCTAATTCAACTAAAGAATTTTATATTGCTGGAAAAGGAGTTTCACCTCTAGCAAATGGAATGGCTACAGCAGCTGATTGGATGTCTGCAGCATCTTTTATTTCAATGGCAGGGATAATTGCTTTTGCAGGTTATGATGGATCAGTTTATCTTATGGGATGGACAGGAGGATATGTTTTACTTGCATTGTTATTAGCTCCATACCTAAGAAAATTTGGAAAATTTACAGTTCCAGACTTTATTGGAGAAAGATATTATTCTAATAAAGCTAGGTTAGTAGCTGTATTTTGTGCTCTTGCCGTATCATTCACATATGTTGCAGGACAGATGAGAGGAGTTGGTATAGTTTTTTCTAGATTTCTTGAAATTCCAATTGAATCAGGTGTTGTTGTTGGGATGATAATTGTTTTATTCTATGCAGTTTTAGGAGGAATGAAAGGTATAACTTATACTCAAGTTGCTCAATACTGTGTTCTAATCTTTGCATTCATGGTTCCGGCATTTTTTATTTCATTTCAAATGACTGGTAATTTTATACCTCAAATTGGGATGGGATCAACAGTCAATGACGGATCAGGAGTATATCTTCTTGAAAAATTAGATTTACTTTCAAAGGACCTAGGGTTCAATGAATACACAGAGGGTTCTAAATCAATTCTCGACATTTTTTGTATAACACTCGCTCTTATGGTTGGTACAGCTGGATTACCTCATGTTATTGTAAGATTTTTTACTGTTAAAAGAGTTAAGGATGCTAGAAAATCTGTTGGATTAGCTCTTCTTTTTATTACTATTTTATATACTACTGCTCCTGCAGTTTCCGTATTTTCAAAATTAAACCTAATAGATACTGTAAGTGAAAAGGAATATTCATCAATGCCAGAATGGTTCAAAAATTGGGAAAATACAGGTTTAATTATTTATGATGATAAAAATAATGACGGTATAATTAATTACAATAATTCTAATCAAAATGAATTGGTAATAGATAACGATATAATGGTTCTAGCAAATCCAGAAATTGCAAATTTACCTGCCTGGATAATTGCTTTAGTTGCGGCAGGAGGTTTAGCTGCTGCCCTCTCAACCGCAGCTGGATTATTACTAGTTATTTCAACCTCTGTTTCGAACGACCTTGTTAAAAAAATATTTATCCCAAATATTTCACAAAAAAAAGAATTATTAATTGCAAGAATATCTTCTTTTTTTGCTGTTTTAGTTGCGGGTTATTTCGGAATAAATCCCCCAGGCTTTGTGGCTGCTGTAGTGGCTTTAGCTTTTGGTCTAGCGGCAGCATCTTTTTTTCCTGCTATTATTCTAGGTATTTTTTCTAAAAGAGTTAATAGAGAGGGTGCTATCACTGGGATGATTGTTGGAATTTTATTAATGTTATTTTATATGATGAAATACAAGCTTGGGTGGTTAGGAGAAATCCCTCCAAAATCAGAATGGTGGCTTGGAATTTCACCAGAAGGGTTCGGGGCTATTGCAATGTTATGTAATTTTATTGTATCTATTTCTGTATCATACTTTACATCTCCACCTCCTAAACATATTTCTGCCTTAGTTGATAATATTAGAGTACCAGAAAATTAGTAATTACTACTTATAAAAGATTTTTTCTTCTATTGACTTCCAAAGTAGTAAGGAAGCCGTAGTATTATATGGTTCCCAAGATCTAATCAACTCATTTAATTTTTGAGAGTCTAAATTCATGATTCTATAATTGATTTTTATACTATTTATTAGTGCTATATCCTTTTCAGAAAAAATATTTTTTCTGAATAAAATAAATATTAAAAACATCTCAGCAGTCCATGTTCCTACACCTTTAATTTTACAAAGAATTTCAATAATTTCATCGTCTTGAAGAGTTTCAAAATTAATTTTATGTTCTTTAAAAAAAATATAAACATTTTTTATATAGTCTACTTTCCTTCCTGACAAGCCTAATGATTTGATTTTTGAATTTTTAAGATTTATTATCTGACTATCTGTTAAATTTTTAATTAAAATCTTGAATTTTTTTTTTATAGTTTTTGCTACTTTAAAACTAATCTGTTGTTCTATAATCAGATCTGAAATAGCCCTAGCATAATTATGATGGTAACGATCAGTAATATCAATTTTATCTCCAAAATTTTTAATTAAAAATTTCATTACTTCATCTTTTTCAAGATGTTTAAATGCTTTTTTAAAACTATTCATTTAATTAAGTGTATTAATCAGATATTCTGTCTCTAATGGTAAGTCTTCTACCTTAACAATATGATATTTAGAATAGAAAGGGTGTAATATGAGAAGATTCATACTAGATACAATTAAACCATAGTTTTTTTCAAGAATATACTTATATATATTTTGCTGTAGACAATATTTAATATAATCTGTTGAGCTCAGGTGGCTTAACCCTTTTAATCCATTTTCAAATGGATTTTGTTTTTCTACACTACCATTGGAATTAATTATTTTCTTAGATCTCTTCCAGTCAAACAAAAAAACTTCATTATCTGTTTTTTTATAAACCATATCAATGCTTCCTGCTAATAATTTATTTTCATCAAAAACTCTCCACTCAGTTCTATATGGATTATAGTTTTTACTTATATATTTTTCATGGAAACTAATGAATTTTTCAAATTCTCTGGAGTTATTATATTCTATTCCATTATAATAATTTTCAATCTGATTATGTAATTCTGTTCCTAGATCTCTCGCTTTACCTCCTAATTCTTTCCACCTATTTAAGATGTCTTCCTTATTTTCTCCTGTCTTATTACTTTCCCTTTCTGCCCAATAATTTTTGTCGAATTTTGGAAAAAACTCTTGAATAAGTTGAGTTACTGAGATTGCTTTATTCTTATTATCTATGGTGTAAGAATGTTCTTTTTCATTGAATATAATTCGGCTATCTCTTTTGTGAGAATTTAAATTTTCTAATTTTTTCATGTTTATAATTACTGTGCAATAATAATGATGATATATTCTTTTTAATTACAAAAAAACTATATTTAGTTTTTAACCAAAAAATTAAGTATTATGGAAATTAATGAATTATTGATTCCGACTATTTTAGGAGGTATTTGTGTTCTTATAAGTGTATATGGTCTTGCTATTGCTAAAGATAGAAAATATGCACTAGGTGGTCTTTTTTTATATTCTTTAATCCCAATAAGTCATAGAATAGGTATTTATTTAGAGAATCCTGAAGATTATTTCAGTTTAGTTACAGCTATTATTTTTGTTTGTCAAGCTGTTATAGCAATCCCAGTAGGTGGATTTCTTAGTCCAAATAAAGATAGTATTCAGAAGACTTGGTCTTTGAAGGTTCAACTTACAATATTGATTATAAATGCTTCTTTTGCAGCATTAATTTTAAATGACCCTATGGTTCCAACTATTATTGGTAGCTATCATGCTATTTATGCTTTGATGATGTTAGTTGCAATTTCTAAAACGTTAGCGGGAAAAATGGATTTGAAATAATTTTTAAAAAATAATTATTAAATTAAAGGTCTAAACATTGGCCTTTAATTTTTTAATTATGAAATATATATCCACTCAAATTCTTTTAATTTTATTTTTTTCTCTTAATTTATTTGCTCAAACAAGAAGTATTGAAGCTGAAAGTAGTGTAGTAACAAATCATTTTGTTACAGTAAATGGCAATAGGATTCCTTATTCTGCTACAGCCGGTACTTTACCTGTATGGAGTGATGATGATAAAGCAGTTGCCACATTATTTTATACCTATTATAAGAGAACAGATGTAAAAGATGGTGTAAAAAGACCAATTTTTTTCTCTTTTAATGGTGGTCCTGGAGCTGCATCTATCTGGATGCATATGGGATATACAAGTCCAAGAACTTTAAATATAGATGATGAAGGATTTCCTGTTCAACCATATGGTATAAAAGAAAATCCGTATTCAATAATTGATGTTGCAGATATTGTTTACGTTAATCCAGTGAATGTAGGTCTTTCGAGAATATTAGATAAAGATTATGATAGATCGAATTTTTTTGGAGTAAATTCTGATATAAAATATTTATCACAGTGGGTAGAGGATTTTATAAATAAATATGATAGATGGCTCTCTCCAAAATATCTTATTGGTGAGAGTTATGGAACAACAAGATGTTCTGGTATGGCTTTAGAGCTTCAAAGTAGGTGGCACACTACGTATCTTAATGGTGTTATTTTAGTTTCTCCTACAGGCCTTGGAATTAAAAGAGATGGTCCTGTTGACTCAGCATTAAGATTACCATATTTTACAGCAACTGCTTGGTACCATAATAAATTAGATGATGAACTTCAGAGTAGAGAATTATTAGATCTATTAAGCGAGGTCGAAAACTTTACAATCGATGAACTATTACCAGCAATCTCTCTTGGTAATTCTATTTCTGATAATAAGAAAAATGAAATTGCAAAGAAAGCAGGAAGGTATTCAGGTCTAACCGATAGAGATTACACTGATAATAATCTTGATGTATCAAATCAATACTTTTGGAAAAAATTACTATATGATGAGGGTTTTATATTAGGTAGGTTAGATTCTAGATATAGAGGTATTGATAAAAAAAATTCTGGAGTATCAGTAGGGAGTTATCCTGAACTAGATGCCTGGGATCATGCATTTACCCCTGCAATGCAACACTATCTGAATAATGATTTGAATTATAAAACAAATATGAATTATAACGTCTGGGGAAATGTTAGACCATGGAATAGGGACAATGATAACACAGGAGATAATTTGAGACAGGCTATGGCAAAGAACCCATTTTTAAATGTAATGATTCAATCAGGTTACTATGATGGTGCTACTCAGTATTTTGATGCAAAATATACTATGTGGCAATTAGACCCAAGTGGTAAAATGAAAGACAGATTATCTTTTAAAGGGTATGAGAGTGGTCATATGATGTATTTAAGAAGAGAAGATTTGAAAAATTCAAATGATGATATAAGAGACTTCATTAAAAAAACTATCCCTAATTCTCCTGCAAAATATTAATTCATGAGATTTTTTATTTTTTTATTTTTTTTCACACACATTTGTTTTTCTCAGGAGGAATTTACTTTAGATCAAATTAAATCATATCCATTCCCTAATGAACTGACTGGTTCATCTGATGCCTCAAGAATTGCCTGGGCGTTTGACGAAGAAGGTAAGAGAAATATATATGTTGCTATGGGACCCAAATTTGTTGCAAGAAGATTGACTTCCTACATGGAAGATACTGGTCAAGAGCTCTCGAGTGTTTCTATTTCACCTGATGGTAATTGGATAGTATATATAAGAGGTGGAGACTTTGGTTCTAATTGGGATGATGAACTCCCTGTAAATCCAACTTTTAATCCTATTCCTCCAAAGGTGCAAATATGGGCTGTAGCATTTTCAGGTGGAGATCCAATTATGATTGATGAAGGCATAAATCCAGTCATATCACCGCTCAGTAATGAAATTGCATATATTAAAGATGGACAGATATGGATATCTTCCATAGATGGTAAAGGTGATCCTAAGAAAATATTTCATGCAAGAGGAAGAAACGGATCTCATTCATGGTCTCCTGATGGATCAAAAATAGCATTTGTTTCATATAGAGGTGATAGATCCTTTATTGGAATTTATGAGGCAGCTAATTTAGATTCAGAAGGGATGTTAATTAATCTCTCTGGAAAAAATATTAAATGGATGAATCCATCTTTTGACAGAGATACTTCACCAAGATGGTCACCGGACGGGAAAGAAATTGTATATATAAGACAACCAGGTGCCGCAGGTAAACCAAGTTCTATTTTAGGTGGGAAACATAACCCATGGAAAATAGTGAAGACAGATGTTAAATCAATGGTAAGTAAAGAGTTATGGACTGCCCCAAAAACTTTAAGAGGTTCTTATCCAAGAACTCAGGGAGGAACAAATTTACATTGGGCAAGCAATAGGATTGTATTTTTATCTTACCATGATGGGTGGCAACATTTATACTCTATTTCTGAAAATGGAGGAGAGGCACTTCTATTAACTCCAGGTGATTTTATGTGTGAGTACATAAAACTATCTCCAGATAAAAAATCAATAGTATTTACAGCAAATACAGGGGATGATAATTATGATATTGACAGAAGACATATAGTTCATGTATCAGTTGATAAGTCTGATATGAAAGTTCTTACTAATGGTATTGGTTTGGAATGGACTCCATTAATTACTGGTGATTTGAAACATGTAGCTTACATAAGTGCAACTCCAACAAGACCACCTCTTCCTACTATATTAGATTTAGGTACAAATAAAAAGAAAATATTAGCTCAAGATAGGATTCCTAAAGACTTTCCTTTAGAAAAAATGGTAATACCAACACAAATAAAATTTAAATCAACAGATGGTATTGAAGTTTATGCTACTAAATTTGAGAAGAATGATAATAAAAAAAATAAACCAGCAATAATATATATCCACGGTGGTCCTCCTAGACAAATGTTATTAGGTTGGCATTATTCATCTTACTACTCAAATGCATATGCACTAAATCAATATTTAGCAAGTAAAGATTTTGTGGTAATATCAGTTAACTATAGACTTGGAATTGGATATGGATATGAATTTCATAATCCAATAGATGGAGGTACTAGGGGTGCGTCAGAGTACAAAGACGTAAAAGCAGCTGGTTTATGGTTAAAGGATCAAAATTATATAGATGAAGATAGAATCTATGTGTATGGGGGTAGTTATGGAGGTTATCTGACAGCAATGGCACTTGGTAGAGACTCTCAATTATTCTCTGGAGGAGTTGATATACATGGTGTGCATGATAGGACTCTATATGGATACCTAAACTCTATTAACTATGAGAAAGCTCCCGATTATGAATTAGCAAGAAAAACTGCTTGGGAATCATCACCCATTGCAGATGTTAATACATGGGAATCTCCGGTATTAATCATTCATGCAGATGATGACAGAAATGTATATTTTAAACATAGTACAGATTTGGTTCAAAGATTAAGAAATAAAAAAGTTTATATGGAGACAATGGTTATTGTTGATGATACTCACCACTTTATGATGTTTAAGAATCAAATGAAGGTTAATAAGTCAACAGCTGATTTTTTATCTAGGTTAGCTAGGGGAGAGATTAATTAGATTTTATTGGGTCTTCTCTAACAATAATTTTATCTGTAAATGTATCTCCATTATCAAGGCGAATCATTACGTTATATATTCCCTGCTCGACATCAAATTCATTATATAATTTATCTCCAAACATTTTCTTTCCATTGGCATACATACCATAATTATCTAAAAATTTCTTTCTTAATTTATTAAGATCACTAAAAGATTTTTGTTCTTTAAAATTATAAGAATTTAATCCTTTCCTGTCAACTACAATTTCTTTGAAAGACTCTTTTATGTCAACGAATTTATTTCTGTAATTAATTAATTCCTCTTCTGTCCTTTTAAGCTTAAAAGGCCAAATGAATCTATTTATCCCTTTATTTATTTCTATAGATTTTTTGAAACTTGGAGCTTTTTCTTCTGATTCAAATTTATCTTTTGAAATTAATAATTCTCCATTTATTTTAGAATTACTATAAAAATTAATAATTGCACCATATGGAGGATTTTCTCCTCTAAATTCAAAATACGGTTGTTTTCTTCCTGTATTTATTTTTATCCATTTTGTTGATATTCTAGTTGGAAGAAGGTTAGATTTATCTTTCTTTAAGAATCTAAGCGGTGATATATCATCTAATATCCAAATACTTTTCCCGTGTGTTCCTGCAATAATATCTCCTTCTCTAGGATGAATTACAAGATCATGAATAGCTACAGTTGGTAAATTTTTACCTAATTTTTCCCAAGAATTTCCTTTATCTTTTGAAAAATAAACTGATTCTTCAGTTCCAACAAATAATAAATTTTCATCTATATAATCTTCCTTAATTACATAGACCGAATATTTTTCAGGAAGATTTCCTGTTATATTTTTCCATGATTTTCCATAGTCATCTGTAACATACACATAAGGTCTATTATCATCAAACCTGTGATTGTCAAATGTTACGTATGCTGTTCCTTTCTTATGTTTAGAAGCTTCAACTCTACTAACCCATGATTTATTTGGCACATTACTGAAGTTATCTCTAACATTTTCCCATATTTTCCCACCATCTTTTGTTATCTGGACATTTCCATCATCAGTACCTACCCATATGATACTTGTATCAATTGGTGTATCGCTTATCGTAATTATAGTGTAATGATTTTCTCCACCCGTATTGCTATTGGTTAGACCTCCTCCATTAGATGTATTTCTTAGCTTTTTGTCATTTGTTGTTAAGTCGGGACTTATTATTTTCCAATTATCACCTCTGTCATTTGATTGAAATAAATGATTAGATCCAAATAAAACTTTTTTTGAGTCGTGCGATGATATTATAAAAGGGCTGCTCCAATTAAATCTAAATTGAGGTGGAAGAAGGGGTCTATCTGGTCTTTCTCTAAAAAACCAATGTTCTCCTGGATCAATTGTATATTTATTTCTTGTCTCATCATATTTAAAATTGACAAAATCCTTGAAGTTAGATATAGTTTCTGGTGTTGGAGTTATAAATGTATATTCTCTTGTCTCTATATTTTGTCTAGCTACAAATCCAACATGATTAACAGTATATACAGTCCTCCAATCCTCAGGATCAATTTGAGTATGAAATCCATCTCCTTCAGCAATCCAAGTACTATGCATATTAAGGATACCTCTGTACTCTCTACTATTACTAGGTGTCATCCAAAGTCCATTATCTTGAAGTCCGCCACCTACATGATAAGGGTCCCTCATATCTACACCTATAGCATAATACTGTCCTATGGCCATATTGTTATGAGATAACCAAGTACTTCCTCCGTCGATAGATAAGCGAGAACCTTGATCAGTTGCTATATACATTATTTTATTATCATATGGAGCTATCCACATATCATGATCATCACCTCCATCTGTCCGCCATCTGCGTGGCCCAAATGTTTTCCCACCATCATTTGAAATCATAAAACCTCTTGATACGACATAAATATTATTAGGGTTAATAGGATCGATTTCAATTTGACCATGGTAAAATGGCCTAACAGCATGTTTTAATAAAAATTTCCATGATTCTCCAGCATCATAAGATATATATACACCAGTACCAGGTTCATCTTCAGGTAAGTTTTCATCTGCTTCATATGCCATAACCATTATATCTGGGTTATTCAGATGAATTGATATATCTATCATCCCACTACTTCCTTTTGCAAGTCCATTAGTGATTTTTTTCCATGTTATACCTCCATCAATACTCTTAAATAAACCACCTTTTTCTCCTCCACTTTCAAAACTAGCAGGCTGTCTTAATCTGTGATAAAATCCAGCATAAATTATATCAGGATCACTAGGATGAAAAATAATTTCTGTACAACCAGTTTTACCATCATTTGGTAGACCTCCTAAAACTTTTTTCCATGAGTTGCCTCCATCATTAGTACGAAATAATCCTCTATCTCCTGAATATCCCCAAAGATGTCCTACTGCAGCGGCAAATACTATATCTGAGTTATTGGGATGAATTTCAATTTCTGCAATTTGATGAGTATTTTCTAGCCCCATATTTTTAAATGATTTGCCACCATCTACTGATTTGTAAATCCCATCACCCCATGCGCTAGAATTTCTGTTAGCAGATTCTCCAGTTCCAACCCAAATTGTATTCAGGTTTTTTTGATCAAATTTTACAGATCCTATTGATCCAGCTCCATAGGTATCAAAAATGCTTTCCCATGTTATTCCAGCATTTTCTGATTTAAATACACCTCCTGAAGCCGAAGCTATTAAAACATTTCTATAATCAGTATTACTTGCATCAATAGCAGCTATACGACCCATCATATTGGAAGGCCCAATATTTCTCCATCTCAAATCAGATGTAATTTTATTTTGTTGAGCTAATATTTCTATTGGAAAAATTATAATTAATAAAATACTAGAAAGACTTTGAATTATTTTTTTAAGATTCATAGGACCATTTTCCTCCAACCATTGTTCTCTCAATTGGTATATCAATAATTTTCATTGGGTCAATTTTCATCGGATTTTGTCCCAAAATAACTAAATCAGCTAACTTGCCAATCTCTAGAGAACCCTTAATATTTTCTTCATATGATGCGTAAGCACCATTAATTGTAGCAACTTTAATTGCTTCCTCAACACTTATTTTCTGACTTGGACCCCATACTTCTCCAGTATAATCAGTCCTAGTTACACTAGATTGAATTGCCATCATTGGCTCATAAGGTCCGGGAGGATAATCAGATGTTTGGGTGACATTAATACCAGCATCAAGAAAACTTCTTACAGCAAACATGTTTTCAAGTCTTTTTTTACCATACTCTTTCATTTTTTCTCCATGGAAGTATACATATGTTGAAAAAGGATTTGGTATTGCATTTAAAGCCTTTATCCTCTCTATCAAGGATTTATTAATCACCGTACAGTGTTCTAATCTAAACCTTGGATCTTCTCTAAATTTTTCTTTTTGTAACCTCTCATAAACTTTTAAAGCTATATCTATACCAACATCTCCATTAGCGTGAATCCCAATCTGCCAATCATTTAAGTGTGCCTTAAGAGCTTCTTCATATAGATGTTCCTCGTCGTGGACTATTATGCCATAATCATTTGGTCTACCAATATATGGTTCAGAAAGTCTTGCTGTTCTTTCAGAAATTGACCCATCACATGCTAACTTTAATGCACCAATTCTTACCCATTCATCCCCATGGCCTGTTTTTTTACCAGAGTCGTTAACTTCATCAAATGCATAACCTCTTATCATACAATAAATTCTTGTTTTAAGTTCTCCACTAGAATACGCGTCTTGGTAACTCTGTAGTGATCTTACTCCAGTTCCAGCATCAGTTACTGAGGTTATTCCAGATTTAGATAGCATTTCAGAAATCAATTTTGCCCCCGCTTGATAGTCAGCTCTAGTAAATTCATTTGGAATTAATTTTTCAACAAGATATGTTGCGCTTTCAAGTAGTCTACCATTTATTTTTCCTGAGACTTGATCTCTTTCTATACTTCCTCCCTCTGGATTAGGTGTATTCTCATCAATTCCTGATAGTTTAAGAGCCATTGAGTTTACATATGCGGTATGACCTCCTCTGTGAGTTATAATTACTGGGTGATCAGGAGCAACCTCATCTAAGTCTTTATTGTTAATAAATCTTTTTTCTTTTGTCTTTGTGTCATCGTATTTAAACCCGCTGATCCATTCTCCTTTGGGAGTATTTTTTGATCTTTTAAAGATTGCATCTTGAATCTCACTTATGGATCTAAGGTCACAATCAACCTTTCTAAGGTGAGATCTTCCGGCACCAGCAGGGTGGGAGTGGGCATCAATAAAACCAGGAGTCATGACATTCCCTTCAACATCAATTTTTTTGGTATATGTAGATGCAAGATTCATCACATCATTATTGCTTCCAATTGCAATAATTTTATCTCCACTTATGGCAATAGCTTCTGCAGTGGGTTGGTCAGGGTTAACGGTTATTATTTTCGCGTTATATAAAATAGTATCAGCTTTTTCTGAATAACATGACATCATGGCAAGAGGACCTAATGAAGCAACAAACTCTCTTCTACTAAACTTTTTCATTTTATTAAATATAATATTTATTTATATAATTCATCAAATTCTCTTTCTAATTCAGGATTGGGGTAAAGCTTTGAAAATATATATCCTGCTAATAAACCTAATATCATAGCAGGTGCTAGTTCAGCTATATTATTAAAATATATTCCGTATGGCTCAAAATTTGGAATAACAAATTTGAAAATTAATACACCAAGAAACCCTATTATCATTGAAGCAATAGCTCCTGTTTCTGATAAACCCCTCCAGAATAAGGAAAGTATTATAGTAGGACAAAAACTTGCTGCAATTCCATGAAAACCTACTAATACAAACCAAAATATAGTTCTTTCAGGAGTCAAGTTTGCAACTGAAATAGCAACGATTAAAGCAACTGAAGCCATTGCAAAAGTTGTGATTTTAGATATAAATGTTAATTTGGTAATATTAATTTTTGGATTAAAAACATTTTGATATATATCTCTTGCGAATGCACTTGAGGCAAGTACTAAAAGCGAGTCAACTGTCGACATTATAGCAGCAAGGACTACTGCCATATAGAAGCCAATAAATAATAATGGCAAAAGGCTTTCTACCATTATAATTAAAGAATTTTGTCCATTATTACCAAGTATTTGTTCAACGTCTAATCCATTTTCAGTAAAAAAATATCTAGCCATCATACCAATTAATACAGCACATGAATCAGTAATTAGAGTAAATATAACTGCCACCCATCTTCCCTTATTTATTTCAGTTTCATTTTTTATAGACATAAATCTCACAAAAATTTGAGGGGAACCTAAAAATGCCAACCCTATACATAAATATCCAATAATAGTGGAGAGGTTAATTGAATTAAATCCTCCTTTACCCCATATAGAAATAAGTCCATCATCAATATCTTTTAACCCGTCTATCATCATAAAATCTCCATCAAAAGTTGCATAACCTATTAATGGTAATATTATCAATGCCATGAACATAAGACTACCTTGAATTAAATCTGACCATGCTACAGCTATAAATCCACCAAAAACAACATAAGCTAACACAATTATGTAACCTATAATTGCTCCAAAAAAATAATTCCAATTCATAAATGCTTCAAATGCTGATCCAGTTGCATCAATTTGAGCACTTACATATATAATTATAAAAAAGGTGAGAAAGATGGAAGATAAATATCTAAGATGATTAGTTTTTGAACCAAGTCTTCTTACTAAATAATCAGTAATTGTTATAGATTTATACTTGTCAGAAAGTTTTTTAAATTTTTTAGCCATAAAGAACCATGCACCAAAAACCCCTAATACTTCACCTAACACAACCCAGAAAGCACTAACACCTACCATAGCTCCAAGGCCAGTTAAACCAAGCAATAGCCAGGCTGATTCACCTGTTGCTCTTGTAGAAAAAGCTACTACCCAAAATCCTAACTTCTTACCACCAACATAATAATCTTTAATGTCTTTAATTCTTTTAGATGATTGCCATCCTATAAAAAATAGGATCAGAAAATAGAGAAATAAAATAATTAGTTTAATCTCCATTACTTTCTAATAACAAAATTCATCTGCTACTTTTAGTGCTTTTGATATTATTTCAATTCCTTCATCAATATCATCTTTAGTTGATATAAGTGGAGGAGCAATAAAAATATAATTCCATTTTGTATATGTGAACATCCCTTCTTCTCTTAATACCTTAATCACTTTATTCATATCTTTCATTTGCTTAGGGTTTGCATTAAATGGTGCTAAAGGGTCTTTATTTTTTTTATTTTTAACAAGTTCAATGCAGCCTAACATCCCTGTATTTCTCCAATCTCCAAATGAAGGGTGGTTTTCCATTAATTTTTCAATTTTCTTATCAGTATAATTTCCAATTTTTTTAACATTTTCAATAATATTTTCATTCTCATAAATTTCGAGAACAGCAACTGCAGCAGCACAAGCCACTGAGTGAGCAGAATAAGTGAGTCCTAATGGTAAAACTTTATCATCAAAGGAATTAATAATATCATCAGACACCATAATTCCACCTAATGGAATATAACCGGAAGTAACTCCTTTTGCTATGCTAATTATATCAGGTTTTATAGAATGATTATCAAATCCAAACCATTCTCCAGTTCTACAAAATCCACTCATAACTTCGTCAATGATCAACAAGAGATTATATTTTTTACATAACTCCTCAACTTTCTTTAAGTAGAGTGGAGGATATTTTATACATCCTGAGGTCCCAGATTCTCCTTCCATCATAATTGCAGCAATATTGTTTGGTCCTTCATAGTTAATTGTCTTCTCTAAATTTTTAATTGCCCTCTCTCCACATTCTTCAATGCTACTTGAATACCATGGGCACCTGTAATAATAAGGGTTTTCTACATGAATGAAGTTAGGTACCTGTTGGCTATCAATTTCATTTTTTCTAGGATCTCCACCTGCTGAAACAGATCCAATTGTAGCACCATGATATGATCTGTAGTGAGTTATTATTTTATGTTTTTGAGTATAAAGCCTTGCAAGAATTATAGCATTTTCATTTGATTCAGCACCACCAAGCGTAAAGAAAGTTTTATTGATATTATTAGGGGTAATATCTGCAAGTTTCTTACCTAGTATTCCTCTTGAGTCAGTTGTAAAGGGAGGACAAACGTAACTTAATTTTTCCATCTGTCTTTTTACGGCTTCTGTTACTTCTTGTCTACCGTGTCCAATATTTACATTCATTAGCTGTGATGAGAAGTCTATGTATCTTTTATCATTCTCATCATAAAGATGAACCCCTTCTGCTTTTTTAACGTGGATAGGGTCGAGCCCTTTTTGATTAGACCAAGCAAAGATTGTATTATCTAGATTATATTTTTTTGTATCCATATCTTAACTCATCCAATTTTTTTTAGCTCCTTTGTTCCATTTTGTTGTTCTCTTTTTGAGCCTGGTCCAAAAATTTATAGAACTTTTTCCAGTAATATCCCCTACACCAAATCTTGATTCATTCCATCCTCCAAATGAGAATGGTTCTCTTGGAACAGGAACTCCAATATTTATTCCAACCATACCAGCACTAACTTGACTAGTTACATAATCTGCTAATTTACCATCTTGAGTATAAACAGATGAAGCATTTCCATATCTAGATTTATTTTCAATTTTTATTGCTTCATCAATTTCATTAGTTCTCATTATTGATAGAACAGGTCCAAACACCTCTTCCCTTGCAATCTTCATTTTTGGAGAAACATAATCTAATATTGTTGGGCCAATAAAATATCCATTTTCTTTTCCTTTTACTTTTGTTCCTCTTCCATCTAAAATAATTTTTGCACCTTCTTTTTCAGCTTCATCAATGTAATTCTCAATCCTTTTTTGTGCTTCTTTTGATATAACTGATCCTAAATTTTTTCCTGGAATCATTTTTTTAGCTTTTGTCACCAGCATATCTATAACCTCTTGAACTTCACCAACTCCAACCATAGCTGATGCTGCCATGCACCTCTGTCCAGAGCATCCAGACATTGAAGCAAGAATATCATCTGAAGCCATATCTTTATCAGCATCAGGTAAGACAATCAAATGATTCTTAGCTCCTCCTAATGCAATGCATCTTTTTAAATTTTGAGTTGATAATTGATAAACTAATTTGGCTATTTTAGTTGATCCAACAAATGAAACAGCAGAAATATCTTCACTTTCACATATTGCTTCAACAATTTTTTTATCTCCATTTATGACATTAAAAACACCATCAGGTAAACCAGATAACTTTAATAATTCAGCAATTTTGGATACTCCTATAGGTGTTTGTTCAGATGGTTTAAAAATCATACAATTTCCTAATATTAAGGCATTTGGAATTGTCCACATTGGCACCATAATTGGGAAATTAAATGGAGCTATAGATGCTACTAAACCGATTGATTCATGTGATGACCTACATTCTACGCCTTTACTAACTTCTTGTATTTCATCATTAATAATTTGTGGCATTGAGCATGCAAATTCTGTAAGTTCGATTCCTTTTAAAACCTCAGCTTTAGCTTCATCTAGAGTCTTGCCATTTTCATCAACAATAGATTTTGAGAGAGAATCTAAATTATTAATTAATTGATTTCTAAACTCATAAAAAACTTCAGCTCTTTCTTTTAGAGTATACTTTGACCAGCTTTCATATGCAGATTTAGCAGATTTAATTGCTAAATCTAAATCGTCATTAGTTGAGTCAATAACTTCAGCTATTATTTTACCTTCTTGCGGATTATAAATAGATATTGTATTATTTTGAGACTTATAAAATTTTCCACCTATAAAATTTTCTATTTTTTTATTCATAAATCCTATTATACTTTTTTAATATTTTTTTTAGCTCATCATGTGGTAAATTGTACACAGTATTATTATTTATTCCAGTCATTGTATCAGCAGAAACTAATGCATTGATTATTGCTTCCTCTGTTGCTTGAGCAGTAGCTTTTAAGAAAGGGTTCATTAGATCGTTAGGTAAAAAACTAATTTTTTTTATTTCTTCTCTATTATATGCTTCGGGATTTGCAGTAGAGAAAGCAATAAAAATATCTCCAGAACCGTTTGATCCAAAACCTCCTACTTTAGAAATTCCAACAGGTACTCTTCTTGCCAATCTTTTTAGTTGATTTGGAAGAAGTGGAGCATCTGTAGCTACTACTACAATAATTGATCCTAATCCTTCTCTTTTTTCACCAAAAGTAATTTTTGGTTGGAGATTTTTTATCTCTTTACCTATAGGTACTCCTGCGATAGTTAAATCTTCTCTATTTCCATAGTTAGCCTGAACCAATACTCCAACTGTATATTCTTCATTTTGTATAGATATTACCCTTGATGATGTGCCAATTCCTCCTTTAAATCCATGGCAAATCATACCGGTTCCCCCACCGACATTTCCCTCACTAATTATTTCCCCTTTAGCATTATTTAGTGCTTTAAAAGCATGTTCTTTTTTTACATGAAACCCATTAATGTCATTTAGTGATCCATCATATGTCTCTGCTACAACTGGTAATGCCCAAAAAAGATCTTCTATATTGTATAATGTTTTAAAAAAATTATTTTTATAACTCCATTCGATAACTGCATCTCTAACAACCCCTACACTATGAGTATTAGTTATCATTATTGGACCCTCTAAAAAACCTGACTCTTCAACCCATGTTGTTCCTGTCATTTCACCATTTCCATTTAATGAGTACCAACCAGCAAATACAGGATCATATTCCATTCCTCTTGGTAATATAGATGTAACTCCAGTTCTAATAGGACCTTTACCGATTATGAGATTCCCCTCTCCCTCAATTATAGTTTCATGTCCTACAAGAATACCATCTATATCTGTTATAGAGTTATATTTTCCTGGATTCCCATTAAAAGGTATTCCTAAATCTCTTGCCCTAATTTTATCTTGAGCATAAATTTCAATATTAAATATTGATAGAATTAAAATAGTTATATAAATTCTCATTTGATTGATAATTTAAATATATATAAATCAATAAATAATACTTTATCAAATTATCTGTAAAATTTTGGGTGTTAGAATAGAATCAAATTTTGAGAAAAAGTTAAATTATAAAACTCATGGATTTGGTTTATTGCTAAGTGTATTAGGAACTTTTTTTTTAATTAATAAGTCTTTAATCTATTCCTCAGATGAAAAATTATTTTCATCTATTATATATGGTTTTTCTCTTATGTTTATGTTTGGTTCATCTACCCTCTATCATTATTTTATTGACACAAAACATTCCTACTTTTTACAAAAAATGGATCATGTAAGTATTTATTTTCTAATTGCAGGATCTTACACTCCTCCTTTAATTTTAAAATTAGGGTATAGTATGGGTAATGAAATATTAATAATTATTTGGGTAATTGCTATAATAGGTATTATACATAAAATATTTTTTTTTAAATATTTTGAAAGGGCAACTTTAATTATATATTTATTTATGGGGTGGCTGATAGTAATTGATTTTGATGCAGTATTAAACTCTTTTTCTGAAAAAGCTATAACTCTAATGGTTATTGGAGGGTTTATGTATACAATTGGAACTATATTTTATTCTATGGATAATATGAAGTTTAATCATGTGATTTGGCATGTTTTTGTTTTATTAGGAGCCTTTTGTCATTTTCTGATGATGTATCTAATAATTTAATTATCTCTTACAAAATATACTCTATTATATTCCGCTTCAAATTTTCTATTCATCATCTCATTATATATTTCTTTAGATTCAATTATTAAAGTATCACCATCTATTATGATATTAGTTTCAATTTCCTCGTTATACTTATAAAATATTTTTAATTTGTCACCATCAAGACTGTAATCATAAAACCTTCTTTCACCATTTTTAAAAGTCATCTCTATATAGTTCCATTCATTTATAAACATTTCTCTATCTCCAAAGAAATTACAATGAGAAATTTTAAAACCTAATGCTTCATTCTCTAAACAAACTCTTTCCCAGTTACCTACTAAGTTTTCTTTTTCAATATCTTCATTGATATTTATTAGTATGAGAGATATTATAAGATTAAAAATCACGTGATTATTTTTTTTGAGTAATTATCAATTCTTATAAAATTAATTGAATTTTTGGACTCAATTTTATCAAAGTCTGCATATTTTATTTTTGCAAGAGATGAGACAAGCCCCTTTGCTTTTTTTTCTTCATCATGGGTATTGATTGTATTTACAGGTTTTATTTGATTGTACAGCTCATAAACATTTTCCATTCCCGGATTAACTTTTCCTCCCATTATTTTTGGAATCTCAAATTCTGTGAAAGTAGTAATAAGAAGCTTAATCTTATTCTTATTAACTAAATCAAGCTGTTGGTTGTTCAAGGTGAATCCATGAGGCGCATAAAATATTGCTTCATTATTATTTTCTATTACTACCGAATAATATACTGGATCAAGAATTTTATTTGGTCTTAGTGATATAAAATTTAAGCCTTCGTGAGATATAACCTTATTATCTTCTAATAGAATTATTTTACGTTTTGGGAATTCTTTTTTTAATTTATTGTAGGCTTTTTCAGTAGCAATTAGTGTTTTGTTTTCTGATATTTTTTTTAATGTTTTTATGTGGCAATGGTCTTCATAACTTTGAGATATAAGAATAAAATTATAATCAGGTAATTCAGTAATTTTAACGGGTTCTTTTATGTGCCATTGTTCATTTAACCATTTGAAGCCATCTATTTCAGAACCAATTAACCAAGGGTCAACAATAAAATTAGTCCCATTATAACTTACATGCCAAGATGAGTCAAGATTTAATCTTTTTACTGACAACATATTACAATTTATTATTTATCATTAAGTTAAAATATAAATGTGATACCAAAAATAAAATTTTATTCTGCTTTAGTTTTAATTTTTTTTTCCTTTAATGTATTTCCTAATAAATTAAAGCTTGGGTTACACTCTGGAATTAATTTTTCTACGATACTTGCCAGTAATTCTTCTGATGATTTCAATTACGGCAAAGGTTTTCTTCCAGCAGAATTTCATGGACTTAAAGTTGAATATTTAATTGAAGATGATATTTTTTTAGTTACAGAATTAAATTATTCAGTAAAGGGGTATACCAATAATCAATCTGGGGTAAGAGTGAGGTCTTACTCTAATTATATTACCATGCCTTTTCGTGCTAAGATTATTTCATCTGAAAACCTATCTATAGAATTAGGGTCATATTTTGGTTTTGCTATGAGAGAATATCTCATTAATAACATAACTAAGAATAAAGTTTTTGGAAGAATAGGAAATAATTTAAATAATGAACCTCCAGATACATTAAAACCTTTAGACTTAGGATTACAATTTGGACTAAATTATAATTTTAATAAAATAGCTATTGGTGGTTTTTTATCATATGGGTTATTAAATACTCGTCCAGGTGGAGGTCAAGGAATTTCTATTAGAAATTTATCAACTCAACTAAGAGTTAGTTATAATATATATAACTTTAAATTGAATGAGAAGAATTAAAAGAGATAGTTTTAATGGAATTATTGGGGGTGTTTGTGAAGGTCTTGGAGAATACTTTAATATTGATCCTATTCTATTTAGATTAATATTTATCTCACTTTTTTTTCTATTTGGAGGAGGAATTCTAACTTATATTATTGCTTGGGTAATAATTCCTGATAAGACTTAGAATTTATTCTTTTATCCTCTTATCTCGTTTATAAATTTTTCCTGAAGGCTTGATTTTAGTTGAGTTTTTTCTTCTTACTACTTGAGCTAGATGACCTTTTGACTCTCTTTTTTTTTTATTTGTCATTTATAGAGCTAATTTCTCTTTAATAAACTTATTAATAATTTGTTTTCCATCTACAAAGGATTGAAGTATTAAAGTATCACCTTCTATATAAAATGATTGTTCCATTATACCCCCATTCTTTAATTCTAATTGAATAAAGTTTTCTTTTGTAGTAAAATTATAGCTATATGTTTCTTTGTTTTTAATTTCTAAAAGTTTTCCATCAGACTTAAAATTCAGATATTTAATAGTATTAATATCTGTAGACTTCCAGATACCCTGAAGTTTATTATTAACTGATAGACTTGACAATAAAAGAACTAATGTAATAATTTTCATTTCTATTATAATTTACATATTTCGATAAGATAGATCAAATATCAAGTAATTAAAAATTCATTTTTCTTTTTTTGTGTATATTTAAGGTTCAATTGACCAATAACGTTTAAAGTTGTTTGGGAAATGATTTTTGTTTAATTAAATATTAAAATTTAAAATTATGAGTAAGCATACAAATAAAGTGCATGGTAAATTGAATTTCTTAATGATAGCTGTTGTTGTAGTTTTAGGCGCAGTTTCTTATTTAATGGTACAATCCGGAGTAGTTGATCCTTCACAAGGAACAAGTTCTGGTATTAAAGGTGTTAAAAAAGCCGATAAGTACGTAAGTAAGAATGATGTAGTCGTAGAGCTAGATGGCGAAGAAATTCAAGATGTTTTGAATAACCCAGATTTTCAAAAGATGATCACATCTGGTGAATTTTCAAAATTAGCTTCTGATCCAGATTTTGTTAAAGTTTTAGATAACAAAGATGGTATTGGAATATTAGGTGATATTTATAGAAGCCTAGAATTTAATAATGGAGGAGGAATAGACAAGGGAGGAAACTTAGGAGATGACGCTATTCAATCCAGAGGTAATATGAGTGGTAATAGAGGAAATTTAAGCTCTAATCGTTCAATGAATAGCTCTAATTCTGAAGAGACATATGTTGTCGGACAGAGAGGAAATCCTGCGAACAACGATTCTGGAATTAGTGGTGAAGGTGGAGCAATTTTAGTTGGATCTATTAATCCTGCAACTTTTAATAAAATTTCTGATTTTCAGAAATTTATGAAAGGTGCTGAGTTTCAAAAGTTCATGAAGAATGATCAATTTCAGAAGTTCATGAAAAATGGAGGAGATTTTCAGAAATTTCAAAAAGATGCAGCTTTTCAGAAGTTTATGAAAGGAGCTGATTTTCAGAAGTTCATGAAGGGTGTTGACTTTCAAAAATTTATGAAAGATGCTACACTTCAGAAGTTTATGAAAGGAGCTGACCTTCAGAAGTTTATGAAAGGTGCTGATTTTGAAAAATTTGCTAAGAGTTCATCTTTTCAAAAATTTGCTAAAAATCAAGATTTTGCTAAATTCATGATGAGAGGCGATTTTCAGAAATTTATGAAAAGTTCAGCTTATGCTAAATTTGCAAAAGGACAAACTTTTGAAAAATTTATGAAAGGAGCTGATTTTCAGAAGTTCATGAAAGGAGCTAAATTTCAGAAGAATATGTAATTAAATTCTGAAGTATAATGAAAAGGGGAAAATATTTTATTTTCTCCTTTTTTTTTGGTTAAAAACGATATAAATTCTGAATATGAAAAATATACTAATACTATCTATTATTTATTTACTTTCTTTTAATAACTCCTTTTCTCAACTAAATAAAATTGAAACCGATGATTTTAATGTTGTAAGTTTTGGAATTGGGACTAAATATGTTCTTAATCACTCTGTAAGATGTGCACACAATGCACTTAATTTTCATAGGGATTTATTTGAGTATGAACCAAGAGAAAAAATTTCAGTTTTTATACAAGATTTTGGTGACTATGGAAATGGAGGAGCAACATCAATCCCTGTTAATTTTGTGTCAACTTGTATTTCACCCATGAACTATGCATTCGAATCTAGTGTAGCAGGAGAGAGAGTTTTTGCAATTATGAATCATGAACTTGTTCATATAGCAGCACTGGATGCCGCATCAAGTTCAGATGTATTTTATCAGAAATTTTTTGGCGGTAAAGTACTAAATACTAGTGATCATCCTATTTCAATGTTTTATAGTTATCTGACAAGTCCAAGATATTACTCTCCTAGATGGCTCCATGAGGGTATAGCGGTATTTGTTGAGACATGGATGTCAGGTGGAGTAGGTAATGCTTTAGGTAATTATGATGAGATGTTTTTTAGGACTAGAGTTCTTGAAAATTCTAGAATATATACTGCCCAAGGTTTAGAATCTGAAGGTACAACAGCAGACTTTATGTCAAAAGCTAATTCATATTATTATGGTACTAGATTTATGAGCTACCTCGCTCATGAATATGACCCTAATAAGTTAATGGAGTGGATTAAAAGAAAAGATGGAACTAAAAGAGGTTTTGCAGCAAACTTTAAGCATGTATTTGATCTAAATATTTCAAAAGCTTGGGATAACTGGATACAGTTTGAAAAAGAATTTCAAAATGAAAATATAAAAAGTCTAAACGAAAGTGAAATAACTGAAGATAAAAGGATTTCTGATAAGGTTCTTGGAGGTGTTTCTCATGCATTCTTTGATAAAAAAAGAAATAAAATATATGTTGCTGTAAATTATCCTGGAAAGGTTCCTCATCTTGCATCTCTAGATATCTCTACAGGTAAAATAAAAAGATTAACTGATATAAAGGGTCCTGCGCTATTTAATGTTACTTCATTAGCCTATGATGAAAATAATGATTTTTTATTTTATACAACAGATAATAGTGCAAATAGAGATTTATATTCTTATAATTTAGAAAATGGACAGAATACTTTACTTCAAAAAAACTTTAGATCAGGAGACTTAGCGTATAATAAAAAAGACCAGTCTCTATGGGCAGTAATGCATATGAATGGGATAAATACTGTGATAAGAATACCAAAATTTAATTCTGAAAATCCAAATCAGTATTATTCAGTCTGGGAACAGAAGTATACTTTACCATATGGCCATGATATATTTGATTTAGATATTTCTCCTGATGGAACAAAACTTAGTGCTGCAGTTGCTGATTATTTTGGAAATCAGTACCTAAATATCTATGATTTAGCTTCCATAGATAATGTTGACAAAGAAAATATAAAATTTGATGAAGTTTTTAATTTCGAGGTAGCCTCACCTCAAACTTTTAAGTTTACTGATGATGGTAAATTTTTAATTGGCTCTTCCTTTTACTCAGGAGTGAGTAATATTTTTAGAGTTAATGTTGAAAATCTTGAAATAGAAGTAATGTCTAATGCAATAACTGGTTATTTTAGGCCAATTCAAATTGATTCAGATAGAATGTTCTGTTTTAGATATACAAGTGATGGTTTTGCCCCTGTTACTGTTCCAAATTCCCCAGTAGATAATGTATCATCAATTGAATTTTTAGGTAACAAAACTGTTCAGAAACATCCAGTTCTAAAAAGTTGGAAAACAGAAATTCCCACTGAAAGTACATTTGAAGGTAATGAGATTAATTCCAAAGAAGGTTATTACCAATCAAGTAAACAAATGACACTTAATTATGCTTATCCTATAGTTGTAGGATATAAAAATAATGTTGGAGTTGGCTATAGATTTAATTTTAAGGATCCATTTAGTTTCAGAGAACTTGATTTTTCAATATCATACACTCCAAATGAATGGAAAAATGGATTGATAGAAGGAGATCGAGAACTAGAAAAAGATGAGCAAATTCACTCATCTATAAATTATTCTGCTGTTAGATTAGGGGGTTTTTTATCAGGAAATTATAATATTTTTGCTTCATATAATAAAGCTAACTTTTATGATTTATTTGGACCAACTCAGAGATCTAGAAAAGGAGTAAGTTTTGGCTTTGATTACTCAAATTCAATAATTTATGACCCACCTAGTATATTAGATGTAAACCTTGGATTTACTGGATACTATGGCTTAGATCAATCTCCAGAATTTCAACAGATTAATTTTAGTAAGGATGAATTTAATACTAATTTATTTTATGATGTTAAGGCATCTTTATCTTTCTCCCATCTTAAAAGGTCAGTTGGCGCCGTTGAGGGAGAAAAGGGTATAAATACATCTCTTGCCGTTTCTTCATCTATTTCTGAGGGTAATTTCTATCCAAAAGCTTATGGAAATTTAGATTTAGGAATTCAGCTACCTGTAAAGCATACTTCTTTATGGTTTAGAAATTCTTTTGGAAATTCTTTTAGTGATAAAATTAATCCATTCACAAGATTTGGTTTTGCTTCTTTTGGTAATAATTATATTGATAGATATTCATCTAAAATGTATAGGAGTATATTTTCTTTTCCAGGAGTCAGTTTTGATTCAGATAGATTACTATTGGCTAAAAGTTTTTATAAGGTTATGGCAGAATTGGTTTTACCACCTGTTAGATTTAGAAAATTTGGATTTTTTAATTTCTTTGTTACTAATATATCTCCTTCAATTTTTACTAGTAAATTATATTCTAATGATATTATATCCTCATTGCCAAATACTCCAGAGATAAGAGAGAACTTTTCTAATATTGGAGCTCAGCTTGATACAAAACTGGTTATGTTTTCTCATTTATCTGCAGTATTATCTGTGGGTTGGGCTAGAGCATATGATAATAATATGAATAATAAATCATATGATGAGTGGATGATATCTCTTAAATTTTAGATTAGATGAATAGATTAATTAAATCAAGTATATATGGATCATCAATTATTACCCTATTATATCTTGTTTTATTCTATCCTCTTATATTAATTCATAAGTTTGATTGGTATGACTTATTGTTAGTATCACTTTCAATATCTCCAGGAATCTTTATAATGATTTTTATTTATAATCTTGACGAAGATGATCAAGAGCCTCTATGGTTACTAGCATTATGTTTCATATTTGGTGCTATTAATCTTCATCTTGATGTTGATATATTAGAATTTGTCTTTGGATATATAAATATGAGTAACATTTTTCTTCAAGTAGGTGGCGAAGCCTTGACAGTTGCAATTACTGAGGAGCTCTTAAAATTCATTGTTGTTATTTTAATTATTTATCCTAATAAGGCATTTGACGAACCATTTGATGGAATAGTATACTCTGTTTTTGTTGGTATGGGTTTTGCAACTGCTGAAAATCTTACATTTGTACTACAGGGTAATCCTTCTTTGGCATTATTTAGAATGCTTTCTGCAATCCCTGCTCATTTTGTTTTTGCCGTGATAATGGGGTATTACTTAGGTATTGCAAAATCTAGAAAGAAAAAAGAATTTTTATTTATTTCACTTTCAATTCTAGTGCCAATACTACTTCATGCAATTTATGACTATTTTCTATATTTAGATTTTGTTCCAGGATTATGGATCGGAGGTATTATTACCTTATTATTGTCATTATTTTTTGCAAAAAATGCAATAGTAGAACACCTTGAGTCATCTCCACATAAAAAACAATAATCTATTCTAAGTTATTTATCTTAAATCTCTATTTTTGGATAAAACAATTAATATGAAAAATCTTTTAAGATATAGAGGTTATTTGAGTTTCCAAAATCTAACTTTTTTTGGTTTGATAATTTTAGCATATCAAAATCACGAATCAAGGAATGAATTAAACGAGATCAATTCAAAATTAGAATATTCACTTTTTGAGTTAGATGAAATTAAGAAAGAGTCAGCTGAAGCTAATAAATATGCAAAATCAGCAAATACTATGGCTTTTTCAATTATTTCTGAACTTAATAAGAATGATGATAAGGAATAAATTAATTTTTTTAATTTTTTTCTTTATTGTACATCCTAATTTAGAAACCTTTTCACAAAATATTTTTAGTGTAAAGTATAAATCCCAGTCTGATTTCAGTGTTTATGTTGTTAATTATAAAAGTCAAGCAGACCTATTAGTATTTAAGGTTAATTATAAATCTCAAGCTAAAGGAAATGATGGTTTATGGTATTTTATAGACTTTGAATCTCAATCAGATAAAAAAATATTTTTTGAAGAATATAAATCTCAGGCAGATATTAATATTTTTTTTGTTGAATATAAATCTCAAGCTGGTTGGAGAAACAAAGACAAAAAACATCTTCTATATTAGTTTTCTATTTCGTACTCTGAATAAATTCTAGCTTGTTTATAATTTTCACTAATATCATTTAATAATCTTGAGTATAGATTTGCATACGTTTTTGTTCTTGTT
>CERV01121928.1_pt1 | contig 26363 bp, 21 predicted proteins | sample 530871 | NCBI WGS metagenome assembly CERV01 (sample SAMEA2621045, study PRJEB7988) | marine metagenome | biome: marine biome (ENVO:00000447); feature: deep chlorophyll maximum layer (ENVO:xxxxxxxx); material: "saline water (ENVO:00002010), including plankton (ENVO:xxxxxxxx)" | depth 50 m
TAATTTGCGCAACTCGTAATCAGGTGATTGCCAAAGGGAAGCAGTCTCTACTAGTTTCGAAATGATTGTTTCATTGCCTATTTGTGCTAAATACTCATCACGATTATGTTTTAAAGATTGGCAGGCTTCTGCAATCAATTTGCTACTTAATTCTGCATCTGGCTTGTCGGCCAGATAGTAATCCAAAGATTTCTCAAGCATTGGTTAAAATCATTAATTTAAAGCCTTCTTTGTTCGGCAAATAGTTCGGGTGCATAATAATCGTTAATTAAACTATAATTAAGAGATTCTTTGTGCTGATAAAAGAGATCTGTCTTATCTTCGAAGACGTAAGGCAATAATGAAATGGATATCATGCGGTTTTTTACTCAAATTGACTGGTTTTCCGCCACAGCCAATTTAAAAAAATTACGTGTGAAGTGGTCTAATAGCAACAATTGGTTTTGTAAGGGATTCTCCCCTGTGTTTTGATTTTGCACATGAAGGATTTTCTGGTTTTTATAATTTCAGGTTTGATGGTTATTTGTTTAATGGGCTGTGGAGAATCACCTACTGCAGATAAGCAGGCCGGTATAACCGAAAAGACGAACATTACATCAGGGGATATTTCAATATCTGTTACACCAACCACTGATATTCCTTCTTCAAAACAGAGTGCGATATCTGTTGAAAATTCAAAATCCACGCCAACATATACAATAAAGCCAGCTCAGGCAGGTAAAGTTCAGGCTGATGGTAAATTAAAAGAAGATGGAGGGGCTTACTTTCTTGATGATTCTCCGTTTAATGGCGAATTTATTGACCATCATGATAATGGAAACAAGTCTGTAGAGGGTAAGTTTTTGAATGGAAAGCAAGAAGGCGTATGGACTTATTTTCATAAAAATGGCAGTCGTTTTAGAACTGGAAAATATTTAGATGGCCGTGCAAATGGTCAGTGGATTATTTGGCGCATGGATGGTTCGAAATGGTCGGAAAAAAATTATGTGAATGGTCAGTTAAATGGAGTTGAAATTCGTTGGCATGCTAATGGAAAAAAGCAGTCCGAAACCGACTGGAATGGGGGTAAAGTTTTATCTAAAAAAGAATGGGACGAATTAGGTTCATCCAAGCCTTAAACGCGCTGTTAATGAATGGCCATACTGAAAGTTCTAAACCAGAACTGCAAAACACAAAGCAAGGAGCAAGGCTTGTTCAAAACGGTTCGGTGCTGAGTGAGGTGCTTTCAGAACCAGGGCCGACGCAAAGTGTTTTTGATATTCTAGCTGCAGCTATAATGTTAAATAACAAAAATCGGGTGGGTATATTGGGTTTTGCTGCAGGTGGATTGATTGGCCCACTGCGTTCTATGAATGGGCATCAGCATCTTTTTGGGGTGGATCGTGACGAAGCAGGTTTTAAATTATTCCAAAGAGTTTCAGGTGATTGGCGTGGGAAAATTAATTTTGTTCATTCGGATGCGGTTGAGTGGTTGAATGCTCAAAAAAAACCATTTGATGTATTAGTAGAGGACCTATCGGTTGGTCGAGATGGAGACGTGTTCAAGCCGACTGTTTCAATTGAAATATTGCCTGAATTGATACGTTCTAAGCTTACCCCAAGCGGAATAGCGATATTTAATTTACTACCATCTGATCATTGTTCATGGACTAATATGATTCAGAAAGTAAGTGCGCCTTTTAGGCATGGAATTGTGATTAAATTTGAAAGTTTTTATAATAAGATACTTATCCTAAGTGTTAAACCTTTAACCAGTACACCTAAGATTTCACGGCTTTTAAGAAAGTTTTTGTCTGGTATTGAATCATCAATCTCCCATGATATTCAAGTCCGTACATTGGTTATCAATAAGTCGTAATTGAGATTATCAAATGCACAGCTGAAATTATTAGTTTTTATAATGATAATTGATTATTTTAATACATAGTAAGCCTATTGTTAATCCCGTTTGCTCTTAATGGCGGTTTCTGACATCTTAGTTCCAGTTCTTTTTGTAATATTGTCATGTGTTTCCTTATTAGACAAAAATTAATAAATCGAGTCGCCTTCATGGCAATTCTGATAGTTTCAATTAGTTATTCAGTCTTATTAGAGGCTCAAGAGAAACAAACTTTGATACCAAAGTGGTCACGTTTTCAAGGAGAGTTAATCAGTCTCAAACAATACGATAATCCAGCTCGTGATTTGCAACTTAAGGCTTTGTTCAATCCGCCTGTAGGTGATCCAGTGGTAGTTGATGGTTTTTGGGATGGTGATAACGATTGGAAAATTCGATTTATGCCGGATATGGTCGGAAAGTGGACTTTTAAGATAACCTGCTCAGATGAAAGTAATTTGGGTTTACATAATTTAGAAGGAAGCTTTCTTTGTACTGCTCCAGATGGAGATACTGCTTTGAGTAAGAACGGCCCCATTAGAGTGTCGCGATCACGAACTCATTTTATGCATGATAATGAGAATCCATTTTTCTGGATGGCTGACACGGCTTGGAATGGAGCACTTAAATCTAACGAGTTTGACTGGGACAATTATCTTGTGGAAAGGAAGAGGCAAGGGTTTACGGCAATTCAATGGGTTGCAACACCATGGAGAGGCGCTCCTAAGGGAGATGTTGAAGGGCAAATGCCGTTTTCGGATAAAGATAAGACAAGGATTAACCCAGAGTATTTTCAACGCTTAGACAAACGCTTGGAAGCTATCAACAATGCAGGTTTGATCAGTGTGCCGGTTTTGTTTTGGGCTTCGAATGAAGAGGCTAATTTGATTAATTCTCTTTCAGAAGATCAGGCAGTTCTTCTTGGGCGTTACATGATTGCCCGTTGGGGAGCAAGTTTTGGAGCATGGATCCTTAGTGCAGACAGTAATTACTCAGGTCAAAAAGGTGAACGATGGAAAAAAATCGGTCAGGCTATATTTGAAGATCGCCGCCGCGCTCCAGTATTTATTCATCCTAAAGCTAAAAGTTGGATTTTTGAGTCTTTTCGTGATGAGAAATGGTTGACTGCAATCGGATATCAAATTGGTCATGATATTAATGATGCAACAAACAATTGGATTCATAATGGCCCTCCAACACGAGATTGGAATAAGCTTCCGCGTCGTCCTATAGTGAATCTGCAGCCTCCTTATGAGTGGCAGCCCAGCATTAGTAAGAATATACCAATTTCTTCAAATCAGGTAAGACGTGCTCTATATTGGAGTCTTCTTAATACCCCAACGGCTGGTGTTAGTTATGGAGTCGCTGGTATTTGGGGATGGAACAATGGAGTTGATCCGACAATTGGCTATCCTAATGCAGGAGTACCGCCGGATTGGCGTGAGTCTTTAAATTACGAAGGAGGGGAACAAGTTGCTCATATTGCGAGTGCATTTAATACTATTGATTTTCATTCTTTGCGACCGGATCCTAATGTTCTTATTGACCAACCTGGAGATGATTCCATTGCTAGTTACGTAGCGTCCTCAAGCTCTTCAGATGGCAGCCTAGTAGTTGTCTATACTCCAATTGAAACAAGACTTAAGATTAATGTGACAAAATTGCCTTCTCCCTTAATTGCTGCATGGATCAACCCTCGAACTGGAGAACGAAAAGATGTTCTAGCAGTCTTGCGCGGCTCTGCTTTGGAATGCCCGGCTCCAGGCGATGGCGACTGGTTGCTAATCCTTAGAGCCAAGCAATTGAATACTGAAACTTCACTTCTTCGTTAATCAATGCATCCGCTCGCGGAAAAAGTGGCCGAATTAGCTCGGACGCAAAATCTTTTTCCGGGATCCTGTAAAATCTTGGTTGCTGTTTCTGGCGGACTCGATTCAATGGTGTTGTTGGACTTATTGATTAAGGCCGAATTAAAGCTTAAAAGCCGTTTGGTTGTTGCTCATTTTAACCATCAATTGCGAGGTGTAGAAAGTGATGCGGATGCTGTTTTTGTTGAGGAAACTGCAAGGTCTTATGGCCTTCCATTTGAGTTGGGTTCTGAAAATGTTTCACTTAAAGCTAAAGAACTAAGCGGGGGAATAGAATCTGCAGCTCGTGAATTTCGCCACAGTTTTTTTGTCTCTTTATCAAGTCGATTAGGATGTCAAACTGTTGTTCTAGGACATCATTCAGACGATCAAGTAGAAACTTTTTTTATTCGTCTTTTCCGTGGTGCGGGCAGTCGTGGTTTGGCTGGTATGTCGGTTCTCTCCTCTTCACATTTGGATTCTGAAATTAAACTTGTACGCCCACTGCTTGAACTTCGGCGTGCCGAGATTGAGGCTTATGCACAAGAGCTGGGAATAGATCATCGAGAAGATGAATCAAATAATAACACTCGATTTTTACGAAATAAAATTCGACATAATTTGCTGCCTTATATGTCTGAGCTTTGGAATCCATCTATCTATCAGCATATTATAAAGACCATGGTTTTAGTAGGTGATGATTCTGACTGTATTGATGAGCTTGCAATCAAGTGGCTTTCTAAAATGGATACTCCCTTCAATGAATTGCCAGTTGCTATTCAACGAAATGTTTTGCAGCGGCAATTGTTCTCTAAAAGTGTGGAGTCGTCGTTTGACTTAGTAGAGTCGCTTCGTATTCATGTTGATAAAGCAATTGAGGTCTCTCCGGGTAAACGATTATTAAGGAATGAAACCGGTAAGATTGAATTGTTGCCTTATATGAATGATCGTGTTTTTTCAATTGATCGTTGTGAGATTGATTTATTTGATCAAAAGGATGAAATCGAATTTGGAGGAGTTAAATTTTGGTTTAAGAGTACTTTAGGCGGGTTAGACAAACTCGCTGAACTTGGCCAAAAAAGTAATAGAGAGGTTTTCGATGCTTCATCAATTGGTAGCCATATTACTTTGCGTCATTGGAATCCTGGAGATCGTTTTCAGCCAATTGGGCTGACTAATGAAAAGAAGCTTCAGGATCTATTTGTTAACCAGAAGATATCGTCATTGGAACGTCATCGGCGAGTGATAGGAGAATCAGATGATGGCCGCTTATTTTGGGTTAATGGCTTAAGGATTGCAGATCCCTTTAAAGTTACGGAGTCAACTACTGAGTTGCTTCTTTTTCATTGGGAAGAATAGAAGTGTCCCAGTCTTTCCAGACAGGCTCATAGCCTAGATCTGAAATAGTCTTTGCAACGGTTTTAGGGCACCTTTCATCGGCGATGTCGAACTGGCCAGTAGCTTTAGTTTCTGATCCTTTGGTGTTTTCTTTAAGTTCTCTTATATTGCCGCGTTCAGTGTAGTGTAAATTATTGTTACCAGCTCCCGTGTAACCTCCAGGTTCTGTGTGGCTACCAGCACTCATAGTAGTGATGCCCAATGGAATTAGTTGGTTACGCAGGTTTGCCGGTTCACGGGTAGAAAGTACTATGCCAACGTCGGGTAGAAATAGTCTCAAAGCACATATAGCTTGAACCAGATCTATATCGTTAAAATTACTCAAAGGCTGGAATTCTCCAGCGCATGGCCTAAGCCTTGGAAGTGAAATGGTTAACTGTGATTTCCAGCATCTTCGTAGTAAGTGTTCTGCATGTGCAGCAAGGCAAATTGTTTCGTATCTCCAATCGCTTAGCCCAAAAAGAGCGCCAATACCCAAACGTCGAAATCCTGCGTCGTGCGCTCGTTCTGGAGTTTCTAATCTCCAATCGAAATTCTTTTTAGGCCCAGAAGTATGCATTTTAGCATAAACTGTTCGGTCATACGTTTCTTGATAAACCACTAGGCCTTCAGCTCCTGAATGAACAAGAGGTGCATATTCTTCCCTTTCCATAGGGCCGACTTCCAGTGAGATTGAAGGTGTTTTGTTTCGCAGCGATTTAACGCAGTCGGCCATATAGCCGCTAGATACAAATTTTGGATGTTCTCCAGCTACTAGCAAAATATTCCGAAATCCTTGTGAAGCCAATGCACTAGCCTCTTGGACAACTTCGTTGGTTGATAGAGTGACACGGAGTATAGGGTTGTCTCGAGAAAACCCACAGTAAACACAATTATTTATGCATTCATTGCTTAAGTATAAAGGGGCAAATAGGCGAATGACTTTACCGAAACGTTGTTGCGTTATTCGGTTTGAACTTTTAGCTAAACTTTCCAATTTATTTCTAGCTCTGGGGGAAAGTAGTACAGCGAGATCTTTTAGTTTTAAATTGTCCTTTGCTAAAGCTGCAGATACTTCCAGCTCAGAGGCCTCTTTTGCCTTTTGGCAAAGACCTTTGATTGGTAACTGGTTGAACTGCTCTACGAAACTCACTGGCACAAGTTAGCTAAGAGACGGCACTTGGCCAAGCGTAGTTGTTTTTTTGATAGGAAACTAATAGAGTCGGCCTCAGGAGGTTTATAAATTTACACATGTTCGGTTTTGGAAGAAAAAAACCAAATGATGGCGGAGAGGAGCATCGATATTATTTGCTCCCTGGAATGGGGCGTTCGAATCGACGTCGTCACAATCTTATTTTTATGTGGAGTATTATAGGCGGCGTTGTGGGATCAGCATTAATTGGCGTAGCTATCTGGTTAATTAATCGATAATAAGCGTTAATCCTTTAAGGCTTTTAATTCTTTTCTAAGTAGATCTGCCATTGGGGCAACAGTGTCTCGACTGAGATCGAATTGTATATTGCAACGTTTAAATAATTCCGGCAAAGGCTTTGATCCTCCTAAAGCTAAAGCTGCTTTGTAGTCGTTTAAAGCTTTAGATTTATTGTTTTTGTAATTGGCCCAGACTTGTAATGCGCCGAGCTGAGCAATGCCATATTCTACGTAATAGAAGGGATGAAGAAAAATATGGAGTTGTTTGTGCCAGAGCTTGGCCTTTGCTAATTCGTAGTGAGTCCAGTCAACATTCCCACCAAATCGATCTATGAGGTTACTCCATGCTTTATCACGATCCTCTATAGAGTGATCGGGATTGAGATAAAGCCAGTGCTGAAAGGCATCAACGGTTGCTATCCAAGGAAAAACAAAAACGATTCCTTCAAGATGATTTATTCGTGCACGCCGAGCTTCTTCTGAATTGTAAAATTCCTCGAGAAATTCACTCCCTAGTAATTCCATTGCCATTGAAGCAACTTCACAAAACTCGATCGGAGCATGTCTGTAGGAATGAAGAGGTTCATTTTGGCTAGCCATTGAATGAAATGCATGACCAGCCTCATGAAGCAAGGTTTCAACATCTCGCTGCACACCAACAGAGTTCATGAATATAAAAGGCAAGCGAGATTCATCAAGAGAACACTGGTAGCCACCAGGGGCTTTACCTTTTCTGTTAGCTAGGTCAAGTAGGTCAAGGTCCTGCATTGTTTGAAACCAATCCGAAAGATTTCCATCAACTTGATTGAATATGGATTGTGAACATTCGATTAAATCCGACACCTTTTCGAATGGCTCAAGAGGAGGGCGTCCTTTTGGATCAGTTGCAGTGTCCCACGGTTTGAGTTCATTAATATTTAGTTCCTGAATTCGCTCGTCTTGTAGTTCTCGAAGTAAAGGTACCATTTCCTCTTCGATCGCATTCTGAAAAGAAATGCAGTCATCCGGGGAATAATCAAATCGACCAAGTCGTTTATGAGCGTAATCTCGGTAATTAGAAAATCCTGCGTTTTCACTTATTTGGTTTCTTAGTTTTGCTAAATCATCAATGTGAGAATCAATTTTTTCAGACTCCTCAAGTCGGCGATTGGCTACTAACTCCCAAGCTTTCTGCCTGTAATTTCGTTCTGTTCCCTCAAGATGTCGACTCATTTGGATGAGCGTTTGCTCTTTGCCTTCAAAATGAACTGTTAGGCCGCCAATTATTTTTTGATATTTTTGGCCGAGTTTTGAGGTTTCAGTTTCGAGAGTAACATTTTCACTGCGAAATAACTCTACTTGAAGTGCTGTATCACGAAGAAAGACCTCGTAACGCTGATTTTTTAGATCTTTGCATTGAGGGTGTTTAGTAAGTTTTTTTGATAAGAGAAAATTACATTTTTTTTCTTCAGGTTCAATTTTTTCAACGAACTCTAGATAGGCTTTTTCAGCATCCTTGTCTTCGGTTTGACAGGTCATTGCTATATACCTTTTGGATCCTTCTTCGGCTATTGCGGCGGATAATTCTTCCCAATTAAGAATTACCTGTTCGAGGTTTTCAGCGGTAGACGAGGTGTCTAGTTGTTCTTCTAGCTTTTTAAATAAAGGGTTTAGCTCTTTCCAGTTGCCTAAATTAATGTTGGCAGGAACAAACTGACGAGGTGTGTAGATGGAGATTTTTTCAAACATTAACGAACTGGAATTCTGAGGGTAAAGGGATGAAAAACCCAGCAATTTTAGTTGGATTAAGTTATTTTAAATATTTATTGATAAGTAATGTTTTAAAAATTAATAGTATCTAAATCAGTTTAAATTATTGTGTAGGTTTAATCTTTGTGATCTCACTATTTTTATATGAATCAAATCTTTGCAACAAAAAATTTGCTGACTACAGCCTTGTTTTATTTATTTATAAGTTCTGTAGTTGCAAGCGAAGAGGATAGTAAACCATTTGTTACCTTTGATGAGCCAGTAGCTTCCTATTTGAAACGGATTCAATTAGGTGAGCAGAAATTTAAATTTAATACTTCTATTGATTTCTATAAATGGCAACAAGATGCGCGCGATTCTTTAGTGAAATTGATTGGGCTTGACCAAATGCGTAAAGAGTTAATTGGTTTTAAACCTAAAATAATTGTTTCTGCCACTATTTCGATTAATGATAATTATACTCGTCAGCTTTGCGTGATTGAAACTGAGCCTGGAATTAAAGTTCCATTTTATTATTTAGTTCCTAGTAAGTCAAAAAATGTAGAACAATTTCCACTTTTCATTGCGCCTCATGGTCACGATAAATTTGGCCTTCATTCATATTCTGGTTGTTTCAAAAACGATAATCATCGAAGTGAGATTTTGGCTCGGGAGGGAAATATTGCAGAACAAGCAGCACTTAGAGGGTTTATATCTATTGCTCCTGCAACGCGTGGCTTGGCAAGTGAGCTTCTTGTTCCTGATCCTAAGGGGCGTCACGGAAAACGTCCATGTCGCGCCCAATTAATCCACTGTCTGTTATCAGGGCGCACTCCAACTGCAGAACGCGTTTGGGATATGCAACGTATCTTAGACTGGGCGACTAAACAGCCTAAAGTAGATCCAAAGAGAATCGTGATGACTGGTAATTCTGGTGGAGGTGTGTTGACGACTTACGTGGCTGCAATAGATGATCGGATAACAGTCGCTGTCCCGAGTTGTTCTTTTACTTCGTCAACTAGCCCTGAAGGTTATATCTTTCACTGTGATTGTTGTCTGATTCCGGGTTTTAGAAATTGGGGGGGCTGGAAGGAATTGGCGGGTCTTATTGCTCCTCGTCGATTATTGATAGTGCACGGTATTAAGGATGGTCTTCATCATCGTCCAAGTGTTGAAACATTAGTTAGCGAAGTTAATGCAATATTTAAAATTGCCGGTGTCCCCAGTCATGTTTCAATAAAGTGGGGTGACAATGGCCATCGGTTTTATCCTCATTTAATGTGGCCATTTATTGGTCATTCGATAACAAAACATAAACCAAGGTGATCTTGTTTTAGTAAGTTTGATTGTGCAGACTGTCTTTGCGCCGGGTCTTCGGCAAACTTATGGCATTACCTCAAGTCAAACTTGATCAGGGCATCCATGTGATGCATTTGTTTTATTCTATAGATCGACAGCTTTGGGAGTCGCTGTCAAAGAGCGTATCTGCTGAAGCTATGATTAAGCTGCAATCACTTTGTGACGCAAATTCCAATGCTAGTCATCCTTGTATTCGAACCTATGCTAACGTTGGAGGAAAGGCAGACTTAGCGTTTTTTGTTTTGGCAGAAGAGCTTGGAACAGTAGCCCAATTACATAGAGATATTGAAGCTTGTTTTCCGGGGGGTGCTTTAGTGCCGGTTTATAATTATTTAAGTGTTACGGAATTATCTGAATATATGCCTTCAGAGGAGGACACCAAGAGAAGGATTAAAGGCGAATTTCGTCTCGAGCCAGATACTCCAGAATTTGAGGCTAAGATGGACGAGCTAACTAAAATGCGAGTAGCCTATGAGCAATACAGGTTGTATCCCGAAATGCCGGACTGGGAAATTATGTGTTTTTATCCAATGATTAAGCGTCGTGAAGGTAATGACAATTGGTATTCTTTAGATTTTGATTCTCGTAAAAAACTAATGTCAGGTCATGCCCGAGTTGGGCGCACTTACAGTGATCGCATCAAGCAGCTCATAACGGGTTCAACTGGACTGGATGATTGGGAATGGGGAGTAACGTTAATGGCTCATAAAACTGATGCTATAAAGGAAATTGTATATGAAATGCGTTTTGATGAAGTGAGTGCCAAATACGGAGGGTTTGGAGAATTTTATATCAATATGCGACTCAGTCCTGCTGATTTATGGGATCATTTGAGGATGTGATTATCGATTTTCTTTTAAGATAAGGGTTTTTTACTGGGAGGCCATTCAATCAGGTTGTAGTTTTCCCACGACTCAAACGTGGATAATAAAAAGGAAATCAATCCTGATTATTCTGGTGTAACTAAGCTGGATGTAGAGGGCGAAGTCGTTAGTAGTTTGGACTCCGATATTAATCGCGAAGTAACCAAAGAGGATTCATCTTCTTCTATTGATTGTCATTTGTCAGAAGCAGAGGCTCCTACTCATAGTGAAGAAAATGTAGCAACTGAAGATAATCAAGGGGAGCGTCGTGGATTTATCAAGTTTCTTTGTATTGTTATTGGTGGGATTGTTAGTGCTGTTCCTTTCGGGGCTGGAATTTGGGCCTACATTAACCCACTAACTCGAGAGAAGGGGGTAGACGGAGATGGTTTTCTAAAGATCACCTCACTAGATGCCATTCCTGATGATGGAACTCCAGCTAAGTTTTCTGTCATTGCCGATAAAGAGGATGCTTGGAATAAGTTTAAGAATATAAGTGTAGGGGCAATCTACTTGCGCAAAGAAGCCGGTAAAGTTAAAGCTCTTCATACAGTTTGTCCTCATCTAGGTTGCTTTATTGATTACAGGTCTTCTAAGAGCGATTTTTTTTGTCCGTGTCATAACAGCAATTTTAAGTTAGATGGAAGCATTGTATCTGGTGTTAGCCCTCGCCCAATGGATCCGCTTAAAATTGAAATAAGGAATAAGGTTGAGGTATGGGTTAAATTTCAGAACTTCCAACCTGGCCATGATCATCCAATCCCATTGTCATGAAAGCCCTTATCAATTGGATAGATCATCGGACTGGTTTTCGTAGCCTTACGAAAGAGGTTCTTCTTGAGAATATTCCTGGGGGTTCTAGATGGCGTTATGTTTGGGGCAGCACACTTACATTTGCTTTATTTGTCCAGTTTATCACAGGGATTTTCCTCTGGATGGGTTATAGTGCTAGCTCTGGTGATGCTTGGGAGTCTGTTAATTATATACAAAATGAAATGACAGGTGGCTGGTTGCTGCGGGGAATTCATCACTGGATGGCCCAAGCGATGCCAATACTACTTTTGTTGCATTTAATGCAGGTTCTTGTTGATGGGGCCTACAAAGCCCCTCGTGAAGTAAATTTTTGGTTTGGTGTTATTTTACTCAAACTCGTATTGGCTTTATCGCTTACTGGTTACCTTTTGCCATGGGATCAAAAAGGTTATTGGGCTACAAAAGTAGCAACGAATCTTGCTAATCTCGTTCCTTTTATTGGCCCTGAGATTCAGAAGCTAGTTGTTGGTGGTACTGAGTATGGTCACCATACACTAACTCGTTTTTTTGCTCTGCACGCTGGTGTTTTGCCAGCACTAATTGTCTTACTTGTTATAGGTCATATTTACCTTTTCCGACGTCACGGAATAACTCCAGCTGAGCCAATAAAGAAGAAAGATGCATTTTTCTGGCCTGATCAGGTTTTTAAGGATGCGGTGGCTTGTCTTGCAGTTATGGCTACGGTCTTGTTTTTTGTTATTTGGTATCATGGCGCGCATTTATCTTCGCCTGCTGATCCATCAGAACCGTTTTCAGCAGCGAGGCCTGATTGGTATTTCCTTTACCTTTTTCAGTTTCTTAAATTACCGGCTTTTGCCGGTGATAAAGAGGTATGGGGAGCAATCTATATTCCAAGCATTTTTGTAGGATTTATTTGTTTAATGCCTTTCATTGGTAAATGGAAAGTTGGTCATTTTTTTAATGTTGGAGTTATGTTTGCTTTTCTTGGCGGTGCAGGTGCTCTCACATATTTAGCAAAACATGAAGATATATCGGGTCCTAATAGTTCGAATTATCTAAAGGCAATTCTCGACGACGAGCGTGATGCAAAGCGGGCCATAGAGTTAGCTAGACACGTTGGGATTGAGTCTACGGCACTAAATTTACTTAAAACAGATCCAAAGACACAAGGCCCAAAGCTTTTTGCGCAACACTGTGCGAGTTGCCATAGGTATGATGGGCACGATGGCTTGGCTCATTCGTTGCCAGACGCAAATTCGTTGAATGAATTAAAACAACGCACTTCAACTCAGAATCGCTTCACTTCATCCAATTCTGTTCATCCGGAATGGTTAGCTCGTTTTAAAGACAGTGGCAGCACCAACGATTGGAAGGCTGTCGAGTCTATTCTCACTGCCAATAAAGAAGGTGTTTTTGAAGTTATTGCTGGAACTAAGTTAAAGGAAGCTCCCAGTGCACCAGATCTTAAAGGTTTTGCCTCCCGTCAGTGGATCATGGATTTACTTACACCAGAAATATATATTAGTAATCGATTCTTTGGAGGAACAATACACAAAGATGGAGATATGTATCGTCGTTTCCTTAATCGTAAGGTTACCAAGTACGATAATGAGGAAAAAGAGATGCTTAAGCTTGTAGCTTTTGCTCTTTCTGCTGAAGCAAAGCTCCCCTTACAAGCTGAGATTGACAAGGCTGATGCAGAGAAAATTCAACAAGGGGTGGATCACCTTATTGATGATATCTCTTGTATCAATTGTCATGCTTTTCAGGAGCCTGATCCAGATGTTGAAGGTCCTGATTTAACTGGGTACGGTTCACGCCAATGGATCATCGACTTTGTGAAAAATCCAGAGCATGAAAAGTTTTATCCAGAATCAAACGATAGAATGCCATCTTTTGGTACAAAGAAAATTCTGACTGAAAAAGAAATTGGGCTTATAGCTGACTGGATTCGAGATGATTATTTTAAGTCTTCAAAATCCTCTGCAACAAACTAAGATTATTTTCCATTCGCTACTTCGTGGACACACTAACAGCAACTCGGTACCTAGTTAATGCCGATCCTGATTTAGCTAAAATTATTCGAAAAGTAGGTTCTTGCACTTTAAAGCCAGATAAGAGCCGTACTATCTTTGCTTCACTAGTAAAGTCCATAGTCTATCAGCAATTGACCGGTAAAGTTGCCGCTGTCATCTTCAGTCGGTTGTTAGGTTTGTTTCCTGAGAAAAGATTTCCTTCACCTGAAAATATACTCTCAATTTCTATTGAGCGTCTTCGTAGCGCAGGTTTGTCATACCAAAAAGCAAATTACATTCAAAATATTGCACAAGCCTCGATTGATGGCATCATACCCCAGACTCGAGTTGCTAATCGTATGACTAATCAGCAATTGGTGAGCCAATTAACTTCTATTAAAGGTGTTGGTATTTGGACAGTTGAGATGCTGTTGATTTTTAAATTAGGGCGTCTTGATGTTTTGCCTGTTAATGACTATGGCGTTCAAAAGGGATTTGCTCTGATGAAATGCTTGGACAAACATCCAAAGCCAAAAGAGCTTGTTGTTGCAGGTAATTGTTGGTCTCCATATCGAACAGTAGCTACATGGTATTTGTGGCAAGCCGCTGACACTATTGACTGAAGGCTAGAACTGCATATCAAAGGATATTAAAATTATTCGGTTAAGAGAATTTTTATAAAGTGAGTTATTTTCTTTGATTTTTGTAGATTGCAGGGATTAGAAGTATGGCTGATAGAATGATCATGCCAGCGCTTATGTAACTGAGTTTGCCAATAGCTAATCCAGAGGCAAGTACTCCAAATCCTACGATAGGTGCTAAAACTCCTCGCACTCCAGTAAAGAAAGTATGTACTGACATATAGTCAGCCACGCGATTAGCAGGCGCAAGTTTGGTTACCCACATTCCCCAAGCAATATCACCTCCGGCATGAGCTATTCCAAAGAATATTTGTCCTATGATCATTCCTGTTAAGCTTTGGCTACTAAAAAATATTATTATACCCAGAGCGAAAAAAAGATTTAGCACTGAGCGCAGAAGGAAGAAATTAATTCGGTCAAAAAGCCAGCCCCAAAATGGATTAAGCAGTAGTCGGAATAGGTTTGGGATAACAAGGGTTAAAACAGATATTATAAGGTCGCTTTTTTGCAGTCCATAATTGGGATTGGTGAGGTACTCAATTCGGATTGGAATCATCATTAGATTTCCGAACCCCATCATCATCCAGCATATAAGGGCATGCTGAAATAATTTATCGGTCTTTGCATAGCGTAGTGTGCGAAATGGATGACTTCCGGTGTCGCTATCAAGGGGTTTAGAGGGGAATCGTTTAAGAAAATACCATGAGGCTAAAAATGAAGTTCCGAAAATTACAAGTAACCATCTGTAATGGCCTAGCCCATCTTGTGTGTCTGCACCTGTTTCAGTCAGTAAATATCCAGCAACGAAACTAAATAGCCCTGCCGCAGCTACTCGAAACAACACAGTTCGAGAGAAATAATGACCACGTTTTTTTTCAGGATAATTATCTCGGAATATTTGCGTTAGAAGAGGAATCGCCCCTGTAGAGCAAGACATCGCTACTATGCTTCCAAAAATAAAAAGAGGTAATGACTCAATAGCGGCTATGAGGAAAAAGAAAAATGCTCCGATAATGGACATTCTACTGGCAGCCACAGCGGCGGGTATTTTGAGTGTTTGAACTAGGCTAACTACTACTGGTGTTAGGAGTAGTCCCATACTAGCAGAAGTTGATACCAGTGCTTTAGAAACTGTTCCAGGATCACCGAATCCTTTGACGACAGTGAGAAAAAGGAATGTTGTGCCTGCAGTTTCGAGAATGCCATTGCAGATAGCCCGGCGCTGCTCAAGTCTGAAGGTGACTTTAGTCCGTTCCGCAAGATTCATCCAGAAACGGCATTATTCAGGAAATTTAACGAATGGCGATTAATAAAACCGTTCCTCGCTCTTAAGAGGCAATCCGGTTAAAACCACTGGCGTGTCAGGAGTGGTAGCCATCGTAGGTCGACCCAATGTTGGGAAATCGGCCTTATTTAATAGAATTGCTCGTAGGCGGGTAGCAATTGTGCATGACCGTCCAGGTGTTACACGAGACCGTCTTAGTGCTGAAGTAGAGTGGCAGGGACGGCCTTTCATGTTGGTTGATACTGGTGGGATAGGATTGCTAAAAGGGGAACAAGGTGGTGATGATTTTTCCCAGGAGATTGTCACGCAGGTTCAGGTAGCCTTAGATGATGTAGACGTTATTTTATTTGTTGTAAGTGTTCAAGATGGGGTTCTGCCAATGGACCTTGAAGTGGCTGCTATGTTGCGAGCAGCAGACAAACCGGTGCTCCTTATAATTAATAAAGTTGATACTGCTGTTCATGATCGTGGTGTTGATGTTTTCTCTGAGCTGGGTTTTGAGTATGCATTTCCGGTAAGTGCTTTGCATGATCGTGGGATAGATACATCGCTTGCCCAAGCGGTTAAATTTTTGCCTCCAATTTTAATTAGTCCAGAAGATGCCGAAGACCAAGAAGAGGGTCAGTCATCGAAAGAGGCGCGGATGAATATTGCTATCGTTGGTCGTCCCAATGTTGGTAAATCATCGATTATTAATGCGCTAACTAAGTCTCAACGTGTAATTGTAAGTGAAATTTCGGGCACTACCCGTGATGCCATTGATGTGCCTTTTGAAGTGGAGACAGACGGGGTAAGGCAACATTACAACCTTATTGATACGGCAGGTATTAGAAAACGTCGTCGAGTAAAAGATTCAGTAGAGTTTTTTAGTGTAAACCGTTCTGACAAGGCAATAGAGCGTTGTGATCTTGCTGTTATTGTTCTTGATGCGTCTGAGGGTGTTACTGAACAAGATAAGAAAATTTGTGATAAAATAACAGATTCCGGTTGTGCTTGTGTAATTGTAGTAAACAAATGGGATCTCTATAAGGGAGCTGCTGAAAAAGCTAACAAGGCTGAGGCTAAAAAAAGCAAGGAGAAGGGAGGCCGAAAGTTTAGTCGAAAGAAACAGCAAGAAATGATGTTTGAGGAGTTTGGTCGTTGGGTGCAGGCCAATTTGTTTTTTCTCGATTATGCTCCAGTTATTTTTACATCAGCTTTAGATGGGTTTCAGCTTGATCGTATGCTTGAGGCTATTCGTTACGTATCTGGTCAATTAAATCAAAAATTGCCCACGAGTTTGCTTAATCGAACCTTACAAAAGGCCATCGAACGTAGTCCTGCGCCCAGTGCAAAAGGTCACCGATTCAAGTTGTATTATGCAACTCAAGTTGAAACTAAGCCTCCGACATTCTTATTGTTTGTAAACCGAAAAGAACTTTTGAGTGACAATTATACTCGTTATCTTACGGGTGTAATCCGTAAATCATTCGGATTTGAAGGATGTAATATACGTCTCGTCGCGAAGCCTCGCCCTAAAAGTATTGAGCCAATACGTCGTACATCCATAAAAAAGAAGACTGGAAAAAAGGCTTCTTATCGCGAGAAATTTCGATTGAAGGATGTTCAAAAAAAGAAAAAAGCAGCTTCAAGAAAATCTGGAAAGCCCAAGAAATCTGGAAAGCCCAAGAATACAAAAATGTAACATTAGCTATTTAGTCGAAACAGAGACTCTATTAATTATTAGTCATAGTTTGATAAAAGCTAAAACTTGCCATTTCAAGGGTTAGAAGAGAGCATTTCTCTATCGATTTCGAGATTATGGAGGCTTTAATTTCCCCTGATTTAATGAAGCGTTTGGAGCATTTTCAGCTTCTGGCTCGTCGTCGATCTAAGAGCACTTCAAAAGGAGAGCGTCGTAGTGCAGCTCGAGGGCATTCGGTGGAATTTGCGGATTACCGAAATTATGTGCCTGGAGATGATTTGCGAAGGATTGATTGGAATTTGTTCGGTCGTCTTGGTCGCCTTTTTCTTAAGCTTTACGAAGAAGAGCGAGAGTTGCCAGTAACAATTTATTTAGATTCGAGTGAATCGATGTTGTTTGGAAAGGTAACGAAGTTTGATTTTGCTCGTCAGATAGCAGCAGCAGTTGGTTATGTAGCTTTGTGTGGTTTTGACCGCGTGACTGTGGAGCCGTTTCCTTTTGCGAACAGTCAAGAAAGCCTAGCAGGTGAACTTCGTGCAGTTCGCGGTCGCAACTCATCAATTCGTTTCTTTGATAATTTGAATCAACTTAAAGCAGGAGGAACAGTAGATTTTAATCAAGCGCTAAAGTTAGGAGCAATAAAGCAGCGAAATCAGGGAGTTGTAGTTGTATTAAGTGATTTTTTGAATCCTGAAGGATATGAACAAGGGCTTAAGTCGTTATCTAATCGTGGTTCAGAAGTGCACGCTGTCCAGATTCTTTCCGAGGAAGAGCTTGAGCCATCTAGTTATGGAGATTTAAAGGTCATTGATTCTGAAACTGGAGCTGAACAAGAGGTGTCTTTTGGTCGATATAGGTTGAAGACTTATCAGGACACAGTTCAGAAATATTGTCATCAGCTAAGAGAATTTTGTCAGTCTAGAGGGGTGTGTTATCAGTTAGTAAAATCTCATACATCTATTGATGATTTTTTGCTTAAAACCATGCGTTCGGGAGGTATGTGGAGGTGAGCTTTCTTAGCCCAGAAGCTTTGATGTTTTTAGTGACGTTACCAATTGTAGTTGTTTTTTATCTTCTTAAGCGCCGAAGGATATCTAGGTTGGTTTCAAGTACTATTATTTGGGAACGTTTCTTAAATGAAACTCAGGCCAATTCACCATTTCAAAAATTACGACACAATTGGTTGTTGATTATTCAGTTGATACTTTTGGCCTTAGCTATATTTGCATTAGTTCGTCCATATTTTTCTAGTAAATCGGAAAGCGGTCGATTCGTTGTTGTGATTCTTGATGTCTCCGCATCTATGAAAGCAACTGACGTTTCATTAAATCGATTTGATGAGGCTAAGGATGAGATCAGTAAAATGATTGATGGGATGTATGATAATGATCAAATGGTACTCATACTTTCTGGGGGTGTTACTAAAGTTCAACAATCACCAACAAGTGTGAAATCGGTTTTGAGGAAAGCGCTTAATCAATCGAAAGCGACGGATTCTTCAACTAGACTGCTTGATTCGATTAAGCTTGCTCAAAATCTTAGTCGTAATCGGCCTAAAGTTGAGGTGCATTTATTTAGCGATGGGGTTTCTTCGGACTTAGATGAATTTGAATTACAGGATTTGAATTTAGTGTACCACAGTTTAGGTAAAGGAGGTGACAATCTTGGGATTGTTTCTCTCGAGGTTAGACCGCATTCGGAAAATTCGAATCAACAGTCAGTTTTTGCATCTATAATGAATTTTTCTACAAATGTGATGTCTAGCGACGTAGCGTTATTTTTTAACGATCAAATGGTCGGAAATCGTAGTTTAACTGTGGGTCCTAGAAATACTGCATCATTGGTTTTTTCTGTAAATCAAAGCACAAACGGTGTTTTTCGGATGCACCTTAAAAAAGATGATATTTTGCAGGTAGATAACATAGGTTCTGTTATGGGACTTAAACAGCGCAACACAAAAGTTTTATTAATTACTAAGGGTAATGTGTTTCTTGAAAAAGCGATTCGAAGTATTGCTGATATAGATTTGATTGTGAAATCTAGTTTTACAAATCCCACTCCCAAGGTTGATGTTGTGGTACTTGATTCTGTTAAGCCCAGAGTTTGGCCAAGTGTTAATGTTATGGCAATTAATACGCAGTCAACCAATTGGTTCGAACCAATAGGGTTATTGGAAAGCCCCCCAATTGTTGATTGGAAGAGCACTCACAAAATTCTTAGATTTGTAAACTTTGACAATGTTCAGGTTGCGCAATCATTAAATGCTGAATTGCCAAATTGGATGACGCCTATTGTAGAATCCCAAGCTGCTCCATTGATAGCTGCAGGTAAAAAGAATGATAAGCTCGCAATTTGGGTTGGTTTCAATCCGTTAGATAGTACCTGGCCATTGCGAGTGTCCTTTCCGCTTTTTATAGCCAATGCTATCGATTGGTTGAATCCTAAACTTATAGAGAATCTGCAAGTAGGAGAAGTATTCAGTGTGCCTATGGCAGAGGAGATTTCACTTGTTAAGGTAACACTTCCTGATGGTGAAAAAGTTACAATGTCTACAATGCCTAATGGAGAACTGATTTTTGCTGATACATTTCAGCAAGGTGTATATCATGCTAACTCTGGAACCAATGAAATTAAGTTTTGTGTAAATCTCCTCGATTCAGCTGAGAGTGATGTTCAAACTCGAGATGTCTTAAAGTTAGGGCAATACGGTCGAGTGGAGGCAACAATGAAGGTAGATTCAGATAAGGAGTTGTGGCGCTGGTTTGCGATACTTTGCCTATTGTTAATAATGTTTGAATGGTGGTTCTACCATCGGCGTACGGCATGACTAGTTTAAGTAAATATTTGTTTTTTTGGGTTTTGTTAGCATTGCTGGTTGGTTGTGGATCTAAGAGAGATTCTCTAACAATATATACTTCTCAGGATCAGGTTTACGCTGAGCCCATACTTCGAGATTTTGAGAAGCAATCTGGTATTAAGATACGTGCGATTTATGACAGTGAAGCTGTCAAAACTGTTGGTTTGGTGAACCGATTAATCTTTGAAAAAAATAACCCTCAATGTGATTTATTTTGGAATAATGAAGAACTAAGAACGAGGCAACTTGCTACTAAAGGGGTGCTCAATACAAGTATGAGGATTGAGGCGTTTGGAACGCGAACACGCCAATGGGTTTGGAATACAAACCAGATTTCAATGGCATCGATTCCAAAGGATTTATTTACACTTACAAATGCACATTGGCGCAGTAAAGTTGCAATTGCTCTTCCTCTGTTTGGATCTACCTCTACGCATTTTCAAATATTGAGACAAAAATGGGGTAAGAAGAGATGGAAACAGTGGTGCAGAGGGTTGATTGCCAACGATGTAATTACAGTGGATGGGAATTCTGTGGTGGTACAATTGGTAGGGAGAGGGGAAGTAGCTCTTGGAATAACTGACTCAGATGACATTAGAGCCGGATTAAAAAATCAATTACCCATAGCTGGGAAATCAATTGTTGAGGACGGATTTATAATTCGTAATTCAATTGGATATATTGCGGGGTCACCATATCAAAATTTGTCTAAGCGTCTGGCTGAATATCTCCAATCAAACTCAGTAAAGGATTCTTTAATTGAGGCAGGAGCCCTTGATTCTTTTTCATCCGGATCTAGTCAAAAAATTGATTGGCAAAGGATAGTTGCCGAAAACGAAATTGCAGTTAATGAGCTTAAATCCGTTTTTCTTGATTAAATGAGTTGGTGGTTATTAATCGACAGTTTTGTTTTAGCGATATTAGTAGCTTTTTTGGCAGTAGGGATTGGTTGGGGAACTTCCTTATTTCTTGTCGGAGCCAGAGGTTGGAAACGTAATATATTTCTCATTGGAGTTGTTGCTTCCTTTTCATTACCTCCGTTCTTAGTGATAAACACTTGGTTGGCATTATTTGGAAAAGTAGGATTGTTAAAGCCATGGGTACCAATTGATGCATATTCGTTCGGTGGAGCGATTTGGGTATTAGCCATGATGTTGTGGCCTGTGCCATGCCTAATGTCGTTTGGAGCACTAAAGCGATTGACTCCCGAATTATTGGATGCAGAACCAGGGCTTAGTGGATTAGGATTGGTAAAGTGTATATTGTTTCCACTTTCGAATGCGGCATTGTTTCAGTCAGGTGTGATTGTTTTTGTCTTGGCATTCAACAACATTGCAGTGCCAGCAATTTTACAGGTGAAGGTTTTTCCTGCTCAGTTTTGGGTGCAGTTTAGTTCTACTTATAATTTTAAAATGGCTTGGCAGTATGGATGGATCTTGGCATTGATTCCAATACTTATTTTATTGGCCTTTAGAGGCCGTGTAATTGCTTGGCCTTGGGAAAGTCAAGGTTTGGGTTTAAATGTTTTCATGAAACGTCTTGGCTGCGTAATACGGTATTCTTCTTCAGTATTGTTTGGGGCTATGATTATTGTTTCGCTTTTATTACCACTAGGTCATTTGTTATTAAATGGGCAGACATGGTTTGTTTTTTTAGAGGCTATACAAGCGGGCTCGCGTTCTATTTTTAATTCGTTTTGGTTTTCATTTTTAACGGCAACATTCATTACTATTTTAGGTCTATTGACCAGTAGTCTAAAGGGATTTCGTTTAACTTGGTTATTCCTATTTTTACCAGGAGTATTAATTGGAGTTATTTGGATCTCTATATTTAATCGCCCCTCTCTGGATTGGTTCTATGGGAGCGGTTGTATGGTTATTACAGCACTAGGGATAAGATATTTTGCGCTTGGATGGGAAGGAATGCATGGAATCAAAAACTCTATTGATACCGATCTTTTAAATGCTACTAATCTCTTTGGTATGCCTTGGTGGCAACGATGCAGACATCTAGTGCTGCCACAAGCAGGTTGGGCGATAGCTGCAGTTTGGTATGTTATTTATTTACTTTGTTTATGGGACACAGAAACAATAGTAATGATCGTTCCGCCAGGCGGGGAAACACTGGCTTTAAGAGTGTTTAATTTGCTTCACTATGGACATCACGGGCAAGTGAATGCCCTATGCCTTATCCTCTTACTTCTGGCCTTGTTACCTGTAATTTTGAGTTATGCTGTTAGGCTGCTAATAAAAAAATGGGCTTAAGTAGGCTGAACATATTCTATATTTAATTATTTGCTATGCAATAGAGATGTTCTTTACCTCGAAGGAAAAGTTGGTTGCCTACAATAGCAGGCGAACAGTCGAACTTTTCATCTAGTTTGTTTGATGCCAACACCTCAAATTTGGCGCTATCTTTAAGTACAATTATCGATCCATTACGACCTACTATATACACCTTTCCACTTGCACTAACCGGAGAAGCATAAACTCCGCTGATTCCAGTTAGCCTTTCGCCTTCAATTAATGATTTACCTGACTTTGTATCGCGAACTGAAAGAATGCCATTATTGCCAGCAAGATACCAAATGCGATCGTTGCTCAGCAAAGGGGACGGTACATAAGGGGTTCCTCTATTTGCTGTCCAAGCAACTGACTCAGTTCCAGTAAGGTCTCCGTCTCCTCCCAGTTTTATTGCGGCTATGTAAGCACCTCGAAAACCGCTCATGGCATAGGCATTTTGTTTATCAACTACGATAGAAGGAACAGGGTTGCCTGTTTGTCCACTACATTGCCAAAGAAGTTTTCCGTCGTTAAGTCTATAACTTCTAACAGCTTTGGAACCATTCACAAGGACTTGAGTGACCCCCTTATGGGTTGTCACAACAGGTGTGCACCAGCCGGTAGCTTCATTGCGTTCACGTTTCCATTTTATCTTTCCGTTTTTTTTGTTGATAGCGTAAATATAAGAATCATCCTCTTGATCCCAGAGTAAAACTATTGTGTTCTCATGAAGCGTAGGGGAGCTTCCCTCTCCAAAACTATTTCTAGTTCGCATATCACCAAAATCTTTTTTCCATTCTATTTTTCCTTTCATGTCGAAGCAGTACAAACCACGAGAACCAAAGCTTACTATTATGTTTTTTCCATCTGTTACGGGTGAGGCTGAGGCGTAACCATGATCGCGGTGATGCCCTTCATGTGGTATCGCCGTAGTAGCTATTGATCGCCAATTTTCTTTTCCGCTTTCTCGATCGTAAGAGATTAGAGAAAAACGATATTCCTCAGTTGGTTTTCGCCCTCCACCAAACCCTCCTCGACTAGAGCCCGATCCGGAGCGTCCTCCTCGGCGACTGCGTTCGTTACTCCTTCTATCGCTACCGCGGTTGCGACTAAATTGCTGGCGAAATTCATCGCGCATTGCTTGTCTTTCAGCATCATTCAATTCACCATCACCATCTTTATCAAATCGCTTCATCATTTCTTCACGGTTGAATGAGTTTCCTCCGAAACCGTTACGATTTGCACTAGAGCCACGTTCACTGCTTCGCCCTTCAGGGCGCTGTCTTCTTTGAGAATTATTATTTCTCCGTTCATTAGACGTTTCATCTTCGCTTCCTGCAGCTTTTTTTCCGGTTTTTTCTGCAGCTAGGATAAATACTTCATCCTTCCATATGACAGGAGTTGAGCTTCCAGAGCCTGGTAAATTAATCTTCCATTGAACATTTTTGTTTTCAGAAAACTCCGCTGGTGGATTGCCGTTTGGGGCTACACCATTTGCTTTTGGCCCTCGCCAATTAGGCCAATTATCGGCAATAAGTGTTGAATTGACAAAGAATAGGAATAAGCCAATCCAAAGATTTTTAAGGTTATTTTTTCTCATAATAGTAATACTTATATATTAGACACCAAATTAGTACCAAAGGTTTCAATTAATTACATACTGTGATTTTCAATTAGTAATCAGGCAGTTATAATTCCCTTTCATGACTGTTGAGGATAATCTGGCCAATGGTGAGATTCGTTATGTGGATCGCTATAGTAGCGAGCTTAAGACAGAGAAAATCTATGGCGAAAGGGCGCTTCGTTGGGTTTATGGTAACCCGCTTGGTCATATAGCTCAGTGGTTGTTGATCCGCCGTTGGATTGTATCTGCTTATTATGGGCGAATGATGGACGAACTTAAAAGCTCTCTAAAAATTAAGCCATTTATTAATAAGTATGGTTTAGATGAGTCAGAATTTGCAGAAGATACCGGAGAGTATTTGTCCTTTAACGAATTTTTTTATCGGAAACTTAAACCCGAATCGCGACCTGTTGATGAGTCAGTTAATTCGGTGATTTTCCCTGCCGATGGGAGACATATGGCGTTTGCTAATATTTCATCTGAGAACAATTTCTTCGTGAAAGGCCAATCGTTTGATTTAGTTCAATTTTTAGGTGATGAAGATTTAGCCAAGCGTTATAATGGAGGGTCGATGTTGCTCTCTAGACTTTGCCCTGTTGATTATCACAGGTTTCATTTCCCTTGTAGCGGAAATGCTGGGGTTCCTAGACTTATCAATGGTTGGCTTTATTCTGTGAATCCTATTGCACTTGTAAAACGTCCAAAAATATTTTGGGAAAACAAACGAGTAGTTACTTCTTTAGAGTCTGATCATTTTGGTAAGGTACAAATTGTAGAGGTAGGTGCGACAATGGTTGGTAGTATTTTGCAAACTTACATGCCTGGAGAACGGGTGGTAAAAGGAGAAGAAAAGGGATACTTTGCCTTTGGCGGGTCTAGTGTAGTGATGCTTTTTGAAAAAGATCGGATGCAGTTTGACCCTGATTTGTTAAAAAATACTTCTAACGGCTTAGAAACCTATGCTCGTTTCGGAGAACATATGGGTGAGGTATTAGGCTAGAGTATAGGAAAAAATTATGTATGTAAGAATGCTAATCCTTTTTATTATTGTTCCTCTTGTAGAGCTGTTTTTACTCGTTGTGGTGGGTGGTCGAGTTGGTTTGTTCCCAACGATTATTTTGGTAGCCCTAACAGGGGCTTGGGGCGCATACTTAGCTAAAAGTCAGGGTTTATCAATTTTAGCAAAGATACAGTCTGAGACTGCTGCGGGGCGTGTGCCTACTGCAGAGTTAGTGGATGGTTTATTGGTCTTGATAGGGGGTGTTGTATTGTTGACACCTGGGCTTTTGACCGATCTTGTTGGTTTTTTACTAATGGTTCCAAGCTTCCGTGCCATTATTAGAAAACGCGTTAAGGCCAAATTTGCTGCCCAAATAAGTGCTTTTAATATTCATACGCCCAGCGGGATGGGAGCCAGAGCGACTCAGAAGAAATCTGATAAGAATGATGATATTATTGATGTATGAGAGCATTAAATAACTTAAGTCATGTAATCTTCTTAGTTGGCTGAGTCGTGATGTTGTGGTATTTCCGCCAACCGTCTTTTTTTAAATTCGAATTATGAGAGAGCTAGTGATAGGCATTGATAGCGGTACACAGTCAACCAAGGCATTAGTGGTTGATGTGAAAAATGGCAAGGTACTTGGTGAAGGTACCAAGGCTTATGGTTTGATTAGTGGTCTTCCGGCTGGGGCCAAGGAACAGGATCCATCTGATTGGATTAAAGCGGCAGAGTCGAGTGTTCGTACTGCCTTGAAAAGGGCTAAAGCGAGAGCAGTTGAAGTACGTGCTATTGGGGTAAGCGGTCAGCAGCATGGTTTTGTGCCATTAGATAAAAAGGGTAATGTCATTCGACCTGCAAAGCTATGGTGTGATACATCAACATCAAAGGAGTGTGATGAGATTATGGAAAAGCTTGGAGGTCTCAAAGGCTCAATTAAGGAAATTGGCAATTCTGTTCTCCCTGGGTTTACTGCTGGTAAGATTCTTTGGCTAAAACGAAATGAGCCAAAAAATTTCAATCGCTTGGCTACCGTTTTACTTCCGCATGATTACTTAAATTTTTGGCTGACTGGCAATACTGTTATGGAGTATGGAGATGCTAGTGGAACAGCACTTCTTAATGTTCGCACTCGAAAATGGTCAAAGAAGATATTAAAAGCGATCGATGCTAGACTGGAATCTAAGATGCCGAAATTAATTTCAAGTGATCAGGAGGCTGGTAAGTTAACGGCCTCTACAGCTAAACGTTTAGGCCTTAATTCTGACGTGATTGTAAGTGCTGGTGGAGGGGATAATATGATGGGGGCAATTGGTACTGGTAATACCACCCCCGGAGTTGTGACTGCCAGTTTTGGAACAAGCGGAACGATATATGCATGCGCTGGAAAACCAATTATTGATCCTAAAGGTGAGATCGCGGCTTTTTGTGATTCGACTAATCGTTGGCTTCCGTTACTCTGTACAATGAATGTAACAGTAGCTACTGAATTAATTCGAAAGGATTTTAAATGGACTCATTCCCAGTACGAAGCTGCGGCAAGAAAAGCTCCAGTTGGTTCGGATGGTTTGTTGTTATTGCCTTATCTTGAGGGAGAACGTACGCCCAATGTGCCTGATGGAACGGGTGTTTATTTTGGTGTGCGAGCAGGTACCTTTACCGAAAAGCATTTTGCACGAGCAACAATGGAGGGAGTCACTCTAGGTATGAATTATGGCTT
>CERV01032648.1_pt1 | contig 26043 bp, 22 predicted proteins | sample 530871 | NCBI WGS metagenome assembly CERV01 (sample SAMEA2621045, study PRJEB7988) | marine metagenome | biome: marine biome (ENVO:00000447); feature: deep chlorophyll maximum layer (ENVO:xxxxxxxx); material: "saline water (ENVO:00002010), including plankton (ENVO:xxxxxxxx)" | depth 50 m
GCTTTATCGATATCAGCATCATAAGTCCACCGGTAGTGATACATGGCTTTAGTCACCCACTCATCGCCAAAATCCTCAATCAGACCGTCGATGAACGCCAGAGCAGGGTCAGAGGGTATGACACTTCGATCCGAGTACTCGTTTTCGAGACGCATGATCTGAGGTGACGAATCTACAGTAGCTTCACCGTGGCTGCCGTCAGAGTTCGGGTAGACGATCACAGGAATGATAGGAACCGGAGCGGCAGGCAGATCATCCCACTTCGAATCACGCAGAACCCAACGGAACGGAATGTGCCGGTAGCGCAGAACAGCACGTATTTTAAGCGTGTAAGGCGAACCGTACTGGCCGGCCAAGATGAGAGGATGCTCATTCATCTATAAATCCTTACAGAAAACGCTGAAGGTGTAAAAGCCACGTTGTCACTTCTTTGTTGTAAATTCTATTTATGCCCAGCTCCGCTAAGAAAACTTTGTTATCACCATCAAAGATCACTGCTTGGCTCGATTGCGAACACTATTTAACTCTGAAAAATAATCCTGAACGCCGACGAAACAGAAAACAGAGTAGAGGGACATCAGATAGTGAGAAAAGTGAAACCCTTCAAGAGGAAGAGATTGGAATCCTTGAAGCGCCAACCGATTTTGCTGACATGCTCAGAAAAAAAGGCGATCTGCATGAAAGAAAATGTCTCGAAAACTATAAAGAAAAATTCGGCAGTTCAGTTTTCGAAGTCCCTGAACAAAACAGAGAAGAAGGAGAATCATTTGAAGCTTGGGTAGAACGCGTAGGGAATCCGATGAACGGCGAATACGAAATAATTTTCCAAATGCCCTTCATATACGAAGGGGTAAGAGGGATAGCAGATTTTCTTGAAAAAACTGAAAACAACGGAAAAGTAGTTTACGAACCTGTCGATTCGAAACTTGCCCGTGCAGGAGCAAAACAAGGACACCTTTTACAACTGCTCTTTTACACCGAAGCAGTAGAAGACTTAACAGGAGAAAGGCCTGAAAAAATTCACGTTGAACTTGGTTCAGGGGAAAGAGAATCATTTCTAGTGTCCGACTACTGGTGGTACTGGCAAAGACTCCGAAAAAAATTGATAAAAGTTGTTGAAACCGATTCGAGTACGGACACTAAACCAGAAAAATGCTCACACTGTGGGATCTGCGAGTTTTACTGGGAGGAATGCAGACCAGAGTGGCGTGCTAATGATTCACTTGTTTTTCTCTCAGGTGTACGTAAAACCCATCAAGTTGCATTAAAGAAAGTTGGCATTGAAACACTTACAGGCTTAGCAGCGATACCCGAAAGTCACCTATCAGAAGTTTCTGAATATAATTTCGACGAAGAATCAGAACAAGTATTCCAAAAAGCAATCAATATTTGGGCTAAAAAATCTGGCAACAACCTGGATGACATTCACTCAGAATGGAATGCTAATCAAAAGAAGCTCCCAGAAATTGAAATCAACCAGTTACTAAAATTATGGAGACAGGCGCGATTGCAAGTAGTAACAGCCCAAACCAAAGAGATTCCAACACACTTCTTTTCCGAGCAGGAAATGCTCGAAAAGGTGACCGAACGGGAGAAATCCAAAAGAGGTGAATCTCTTCTGCACCTACCTGAGATGAACGAACACGACATCTACCTTGATTTTGAAGGGCACCCTTTCTGGCAGATCAAAGAAGGAATTATTTTTCTTTTTGGATATTTAGAAAAAAAAGACGGAAAGTGGGAATACGTTCAACTCTGGTCGCATGACAAGGCAACCGAAAAAGAAAAAGCCACACAACTAGTTGAATTTCTTCACGACCGTTACAAAACACACTCTGAAATGAACATCTATCATTACAACCACACCGAACGGGCACTGCTGTCAGACCTAATGAACGATGGAGACCCGACATCATCCATCGTTTCGATATTGGGTCATAATTTTGAAGACAGTCCACCGGAAAAACAAAAACTCGATGAATTGGTTAACGCAGGTACCTTTGTCGACCTTCTAGCCGTCGTTCGAAACAGTCTCCAAGCGGGAACCGAGTCTTACAGTCTCAAAGAAATGGAACTCTTAGCCGGATTTACACGTAATCGTAAAGACCTCGCAGAGAGTGGAGAAGTAAACGGCGATGGCAGTATAGACAAAGGTGCAGGCGCTGTTTTCGAATTTGAACTCTACGCAAATGCCGACTTATACGGAATAGAAAAAGATGAAGACAGGCTAAAGAGAATTGCTGACTACAACAAAGATGATGTAGAAGCCACACGAGAACTCCACGAGTGGTTAATTAGAAAACGTGAAGAAAACGAAAGACTACCTGACGTAACCTCACCCATTCCAGAAGACCAAGAAGAAGAGACTAAAAGCGAGTACATGCAGAGAGTTGAGATCCTCAAGGAGAAAATCATCAGCAAAATAGAGGAGGAACGCAGTGGAATCTGAAAACTTGAATCAGTACCTCTTGTTGTTCAACTTGCTCGAATATTGGGATCGCGAATGGCGAAAAAACATGACAGACACATGGATTAGGTTTGAAGCTTGCGATATTAACGACCCGGACACACTAGTAGGACTCGACTATCAAGGAAGCTTTCCGCCACCGTCACCGCGTGCCAAAAACCCTTCTCAGAGGTTTTCCTTTGACCCGAAACAGATCGTCGACTCAAGCATCACAAATTTATGCTTTTTTGACAGTTTCGGAGAGTTGGTCGAAGTTGACGTAAGGGAACTTGATCGATTTAAAGGAGAGGTTACTGTCGCTTGGAACACCAACGCAGAAAATTCAGGGGTAAGACCAGAAAACATCAAGACCCTAACCTCCTACAGTTGGTTCCCACCAAGAAATAAACGAGAAGCGCTTCTAAAATTCGCTGATGATTTCCTAGAAAACCCTGAATCTGAAATAGTTTCATTCGCACTCTTTCGGAGAGAACCTCCAGCGCTCTCAATTGACCTAAAAGACAAAAAATTTCAGCCAGACCTCGATCATCTCAAGAAAACCGCTTCCGCTCTTAACAACTCTTATCTAGCGATCCAAGGGCCTCCGGGTACAGGCAAAACATGGGCAGGAGCACGCATAATCCACCATCTGGTAACAGTCGAAAAGAAAAGAGTAGGGATCACAGCACAAAGCTGGTCGGCGATAGAAAACCTTTTGGAAGCCACAGTAAAAGTGTTTGAAAAAGAAAGAAACGAAAACCTCGAATCTGGGTTGGAACCGTTGAAAGCAGTTTTGAGAAAACCAAAACCAAAAGACAAAGAACCTATAGAGGGTGTTACCTATACCACCAACGACAAAGGCAACTTGTTCGCAGATTTTGATCTTGTTGCTAGTACCACATGGTTTTGGGCGCATGAAGATTTCAACGAGGAAAACAAATTCGACTATCTGGTTATTGACGAAGCAGGTCAGCTGGCACTTGTTGACGCTCTGGTTTCAGCAAACGGAGCTCGAAATCTTCTACTACTCGGAGACCCGCAACAACTCTCTCAGGTGACACAGGCCTCCCATCCATTCAGAGCTGGAGTGAGTGTTTTTGAACATATTCTGAATGACAAAGACACCATTGAAAACGACAGAGGGGTTCTGCTTGATAAGACATTCCGGCTACGCCCTGAGATATGCGAATTTATCTCAGATCAGTTCTACGACGAAAAACTCACATATGACATCACATGCGAAAAACGGAAACTGGTCAAGGGGGAAAATGGTTTACTATGGCACCCCGTGTCGCATGAACAAGACTGTGTGAATCAATCAGAAGAAGAAGCCAAAGTTGTTGCAGAGATAATTAGTGAACTTCTCGGCTCAGAATGGAAAACAATAAACCAAGAAAACGACTCACCCACAGAAGAAAGCAAGAAACTTGCAGTTGATGATTTCATGGTTGTAGCTCCATACAACGCCCAAGTTCGCATGATCCAAACGAAACTCTTAACCTCAGATATAGACGGAATTGATAAGGATACTGTCAAAGGTATGGTCGGAACCGTCGACAAATTCCAAGGTAGAGAGGCCCCAGTAGTTATTTATTCTCTTACGACTTCCAGACAAGAACTTGCGCCCAAGGGCAGAAAAGACGACTTTCTTTTTTCCCCTAACAGGCTCAACGTCGCAGTAAGTCGCGCCCAGTGTTTAACTTACATTGTGGGCACAGAAGAACTCATCAGCACTCGAGCGAACTCAATCTCGGAAATGAAAGCTCTTAACCATTTCTGCCGGTACGTAGATGACTTATCTGAAAAGATTCAAGCATGAGCGACCCTCTTTTAGAACCTTATGTTTTCAAGCATTTAAAACTAAAAAACAGGGTTTTCTCATCTTCTCACGAGCCTTCCTATTCCGAAGAGGGAATGCCAAAAGACCGCTATCGTCTCTACCACGAAGAAAAAGCAAAAGGAGGAGTGGGACTCACAATGACCGCAGGTTCTGCTGTGGTAGCTGAAGACAGCCCTCCAGTTTTCGGAAACTTATACGCATACGACGATGCTATTGTTCCATGGCTCCAACGACTAACAGACGGAGTTCACGAACACGGAGCAGCGTGCATGATACAACTGACGCACCTTGGACGCAGATCCGTTTGGTCACATAACGATTGGCTGCCAGTAATCGCACCATCTTCAATAAGAGAACCAGCGCACCGTGCCATACCTAAAGAAGCCGAAGAATGGGACATTGCCAGACTGGTAACCAAGTTCGCAGACGCAGCAGAGCGCATGAAGGCAGGCGGTATGGACGGAATCGAAATTGAATCCTATGGACACCTTTTCGATCAGTTCTACTCACCGATAACAAATACTCGTGATGATGAGTACGGAGGAAAACTCGAAAACCGACTCCGATTTTCAAAGATGGTTCTAGAAGCAATGAGAGAAAGAGTAGGTAGCGAGTTCATAATAGGACTCCGAATGTCAATAGATGAACTAGAACCAGGTGGACTTGACCAGAACGCAGGTTTGGAGATATTAAAGCAATTTGAAAGCAGTGGTCTCATAGATTTTGTCAATGTAATACGAGGGCTCGTAGCCACCGATGTCCAACTCACTGGAGTTATACCCATCCACGGAATGCCATCCGCACCACACCTAGATTTTGCTGGAATCGTAAGAGAAAACACAGATCTAACAGTACTTCACGCTTCAAAAATAGATGACGTAGCAACAGCAAGGCACGCAATATCAAGTGGGAAACTTGACCTCGTAGGAATGACCAGAGCCCATATAGCTGATCCTCACATAGTCCTCAAAATTATCGAAAATAGAGAGGAACAGATACGGCCATGCGTAGGAGCGACCTATTGCCTCGACGGGATTTATGAAAACGGAGAAGCTCTTTGTATACACAACGCAGCCACAGGGCGCGAAGCAAAAATGCCACACGTTGTAAAAAAAGCTTCAAAACAACGAAACGTCACAGTAATAGGAGCAGGTCCGGGTGGCCTAGAAGCGGCACGAGTTGCAGGCGAAAGAGGTCACAAAGTAAAGGTTTTTGAAGCTATGCCATGGGCGGGCGGACAGTTATCACTTGCTGTAAGAAATCCAAGGCGTCAAGATTTACAAGGAATTATCGACTGGAGATTAGACGAACTGAAAAGGCTCGGAGTTGAAGTTATTTACAACCATCCGGCAGAGCTGGGTGATATCACTTCTTTAGAACCAGACGTAGTAATAGTTGCAACAGGGGGATTGCCGCAACTCCCACCATTGGAAACAGGTCATAGCAACGTAATTACTTCGTGGGATGTTCTAAGTGGCGAGTCTAAGCCTGAAGGAAGCGTTATTTTCTATGATGATAATGGAACTCATTCGTCTTTATCAGCTGCCGAACTGCTAGCAGAAAAAGGAACAAACCTAGAGATAGTTACACCTGAAAGAACACTAGGGGTCGATATAGGAGGAGTTAACCATGTTCCGTATGCCCGTTCATTTAACGAAAATGATGTTCGAGTAACTTTAAATCAGCGAGTGCTAAGAATAGAAGAGAAAGACTCTCAACTCAAAGTAGACATAGGAAGCGACCACTCAGATCACTTTTCCAGCCGGATAGTCGACTGGGTGGTAGTTGATCACGGAACGCTACCCAACGCTGATTTGTATTTTGAATTGAAACCCTATTCAAACAACGGTGGGAAAGTAGATTACGACGCTCTGATAAAAGGTGACTCACAACCGCAAAACGAAGATGGCAGCAAACTATTTAACCTGTATCGAATAGGAGATGCTGTAGCGAATCGAAATATTCACGCGGCTGTCTATGATGCCCTGAGGTTGGTCAAAGACATCTGACTAATGTCTTTAGTTCTAACTCTTCCAATCAGAACGCGGGCTACCGTTTTGGATTTCAGCCCTTCGCTGTTCAACGAAAGCATTCAACTCCTCCAACATAGAGTCTTCCATAGATGGTTTTTCATAGTCTTTAAGCATCTGTTTCCAAACAGTATTTGCCCGCTGTCCCGCAGTTAGGCTGCCTTCATCTTTCCATTTTTCGTAACTATCCGTGTCGAAAACTCGGGGTTGAAAAAAAGCATCTCTGTAATGGCGCATAGTGTGGGCAGTGCCTAAGAAATGATTCCCAGGTCCAGCTTCTTCGTAGGCATCCCAGGCAAAATCTTCCTCTGTCATACTTACACCGTTAGTAAATCTGGTTAACGCACCAAGAGTTTCAATATCTAGAATCAGTTTCTCGTAACCACTTGTCAAACCGCCTTCCAGCCACCCGGCAGCGTGAAGAATGAAATTCGTACAACCTTGGACAGTAGGCCAGATCGTACTAGCAGACTCATACCCTGCTTGAGCATCAGGAATACGCGAAGCTGTGTAGTTGCCTCCTGATCTGAAAGGAAGACCGTAATGGCGAGCCATTTGAGCGCTTCCATAAAGAGCCAGGTTGCTTTCAGGGCTCCCGAAACCAGGAGCACCAGTTTTCATATCGACGTTAGGCAAAAAAGGACCCTGAATGCACGGTGTGCCAGGGTTTAGCATTTGAGCGTAAGCAATAGCGAAAAGAGACTCCGCATTTTGTTGAGCTATAGCAGCAGCCAGAGTGGTTGGCGACATAGCTCCCACAATGATGAAAGGAGCGAGAATCATCGCCTGTTTCGCTTCAGCGTAAACCTCCAGAACACTGAGCATGCGTTCATCCATACGCATCGGAGAAGAGATGCTAACAATCGATAGGGAAGCGGGATTTTCCCTAATCGCTTCCTTGCCAAAAATTATTTCACTCATCGTGACCGTGTCACGGGCATTGTCGGGATGTATCACATTGCCCATAAAAGCCTTGTTGCTAAGGGTCATATGCGCCATGAGCATGTCTAGATGTCTCTCATCTACACCCACATCATTAGGTTCGACTAGAACCCCACCCGCATGGTGAAGTTCTGGTGTCATATAAACCAATTTTGCAAAATTATGAAAATCTTCAAGAGTTGAAGGTCGTCGACCTCGGTCAAAATCGTGAACGAAAGCCGGTCCGTATACGGGGGCAAAAATGATCCGATTCCCACCAACAGGCACATTACTCCTATCGTCACGAGCCAACTGAGTGAAAGTCTTAGGAGCCAGATTGACAAAATTCATCAGAGTGTCTTCATCTATTTTGACTATTTCACCATCTACCTTCGCCCCATTAGCTTTTAGATTCTCAAGCGCTGGAGCATGATCGATGAGCAGCATCCCAGTCTCACTGAGAAGCCTCATAGAAGCATTGTGAATAGTTTGAATATCTTCCTCTGTGAGAACCTCAGTAGGTGCCAAATTGTAGGTGAGAGTTTCAACGCCTTCCAGAACTGCCGGCTCTTGGTCTTGGTGACGGCGTGACCCACGTCGCCCTGTTCGTTGAGGGCTCATTTAAGATCTATTTCCTTTTATATTTCAACTTAAAATCAATGTCAGAATATTCGTCTGGCACCTCACCCGAAATTATCTTATGTGCAGCGATGCGGCCTAGTTCGTCTGAAGATTTTGCGGAATAACCATTCCCAGCCAACAAAACGTGAATACCCGATTCATCAATTACGTCAATAAATTGTCGACCTGTTGAGGATCTAGAAACTGCGCAACTTTCTGTTTTTATATTCACAAAACTAGTATTTGGAAGAAGACTAAAAAGTTGTGACTGTAACCAGTCTGCAATTGCTTGATCGCCGTCGCTTTGAAACCACTTGACCAAATTAATCTCAGGGTCTGACATAGGGCGGCTCTCAGAATGCCCAATCTTTATGTATATTTTCCGATCGGGATATCTGATAGGTGGAAGCAGGTAAATACCCTTCTCGATCTCAGATTCATGTCTGAAAATAACTGATGGCATTTTTTCAAGTTCCATCACGTTCTCTTCTCTCAATTCAGCTAAGACAACAGTGCTTTCACAAATTTCGAGGTCCAACTCTTGACTATCTTGAATCAGTCTTTCGCTAAAAACCCCAGACGCTACAAGAACCTCATTAGCTTTAACTTCTTTACCGCTTTCAGTAAAAACTTCAAAAAAGTCTTCACATTTTTCAATATTTGAAACAGACTCGGTGAGTATCTCACTTTTCGCATTCAGAACCATTTGACTCTGAGCTTTGATTAAATTACGCGGATTTACATACCCTCCTGTTGAATGTTCGTAAACCCCCGAAACTCCATCATCAAATGCAAAATAAGGAAAAGCATCTACAAGCTCACTATTAGTTAAAGATTTGTAATCAACTCTTAGCTGCTGAGCTGTATTGGTTATACCGGAGATGTAATCCTCGACTGGTGATACCGCTATATGACCAGCAGCTTCGAAAAAGTTGATACCCGAGGATTCCTCCAAGTCTCGATACCTTGATATCGAAGCTTCTGCTATACGCGCACAGTACAAGTCAGTGTCGATAATGCGAGTTATGCGACCCGAATCGTAATGACTGCCAAACACTCCGGAGTGTTCAGATCGCACCAGAGGTTCATCTGGACCAACAAGTAAAACGTTTAATCCCATTTCAGCGAGGTGTCTCGCAGCCGCAGAACCTAAAAGACCCTTACCTACAACGCAAACATCGCATACCAAGTCAGAGCTTGAGTTCATTATATGATTTTCGTCTTACATCAGAGAGGAAAGCCAAAGTATAAGCAGCAGCGACTACAAACAAAAGTGAACGGTAGCCGACTAGCAGAGCTGTGTACTCAAGAAGGCCACCAAGCACAGCACCTAAAACATTCGCCCCGAATGCGACTGTTGAATCTTTTTCACCTCTGAAACGTTCTGCAAAAATCAGATTGGCTATGAATATAGGAAGAAAAGCTAAAACCCCAGCAAAAAATAAGCGCATTATCGGACTTAAAGATAGAAGAGAATCCGCTGGAATGACCCAGTTAGCAGCTAAGGAAAGTGCAAGAAAACAGTAGAGAATTTTCGGTTTCGGCAACTTAACTCTTTGACTTAACTCAACAGCAAATAAAACAGAGAATAAGACACTTATAAAAACAAGGGCGTTGACAAACCAAGTAGTTCCAAAAAGCAAAGCGAATTGAACCACGTTTTTAGTCTCTAGTAGTAGAAAAGCCAGACCCATAAAAAATACGTCATAATGCCGTCTGAAACCTGACAATGACCCTGCGGCAGCACGAACACTAAAAGCTGAAACTAGAAGAATCAACAAAGTGGTAAGAAGATAGAAGCCCGGAATATGAGCGTCTCTTAGGTAAGGAAAAGGTTGATCATCAGAAACGGGTGAAGGCGTATCTAACGAAGCAAACCAACTGGACTCATTTGGACAATCAAGCGAGCTTGGTGTATCTGTAGCGACTAAAACTGAGAGGAAGCGTGCCTCAGCGTCGATCACACAAGGGGATTGTGAGAACTCCTCAGCAAGGGTCGCAGCGTACCTGTCGACCAGCCACGACTCTCTCATGAAGTTATACATAGCAAAAACACCATCTGGTTTCAGATGCTCACGGTAGGATTCAACAGCCTCTTCGGTGAAGAGGTAACTTTCTAAACGAACAGAACCTTGACCTAAAACAACAGTTAGAGAGTCAGGCAGAGCTAAAAGTATCATGTCCCATTTTTTGGAGCTACTTTCAAGAAATGCTCGACCGTCATCAACATGAGTCTGAACACGAGGGTCGCTGTAAGGGTCGTTAGGGTGATATTTTTCGGCTATTTCTAAAAGTTTCGGATCGATTTCCACTGCATCAACGCTTAAAGCCCCTCTGTTGAGAGCAACAGCTACATCGTTTCCTGAACCAGCTCCGATTATCAAAACTTCTCCAGGACTTTCTTTTGTGTACATGTCATAGATGAAACCGTAAGGGGACTCATTATTTATGTCCGCCTGTCCCCAAGTAGCTACATCATTAATTTTCATAACGACACCACCGGAAGATTGGTCCTCCCAGGAGAGCGCATAATAAGGAGACCAGGCCTTATTCGGCCCAATTGATTCAACTGCTAGAAACACTACGAATAAAGCAACAGCGACTAGTTGCAAGAAAAATTTCTTCAAATTGCCATCGTGAACAAGTGCTAGAAGAATTACGCCCGCGATCAAACTCCAAAATATTGGTGGTAACCCAGCAAATGAAAGAACCGAGAAAAAAGCAACTCCTGCAATGGAACCAACCAAATCCCAACGATATGCGTCGAGTGGCTTAAGTTTAGAAAAACTCCTTGCAACACCATCAGCTAAACAGGCGACGCATGCAGCCACCACACAAAAAACAACTGTCAAAATGAACCATCTAGGAGGACCGACTGGGCGTTGATCGGCAAAGAAAATTAGGTCACTTCCGGCAACTTCGATATTAACGTCGAACAATTTAACGAAAATGATAAAACCTGAAAGGAAAAAAGGGGCCAGAGGAAATAAAGACTTTTCTGAACGGCTTGCCCATAAGAAACCTAAACCAATTCCCAGAAAGCTTCCTATGAGAACAAAATTTGAAAAATATGCTAAGTACACAATGTTTGCACCCAGCCAACGAATCAAAGCCAGCTCAACGAAAAGTAAGAGAAAAGCCGAAATGGTAAGCCTGAAGCGAACTCCATTTATCGATGTTGTTTGCTCCATACCACTATCTTCTTTCAATGTATTACCCTGCACTGTAATGTTTGGGATCATGTCTATCGATTTAAAGAAGCAATATTGTGTGAGAAGGTATTGTTCGTGAAGGATTTTTGGATCTTGTTTTGTCGTTTAAGTTTTTTACTCATAATATTCTTAACCATTTCTTCCTGTGGGGGAACTGATGAAGTGGAACAAGAAACTCTCGTTACGACAACTTTCGCAACTCTTTTTCCAGAGAACCAGTCAACAACAACTCTTCCCTCTCTTGACATTCCGGGATGGGAACCGCGTGAATTGCCTGCGCTGGAACAAAAAAAAGCCGAATGCCTATCTGAGATAGCCATAGAGCCTGTTGAGATTAAAGAAGACGGTCCACAAACAGTCACTGTCGAGCCAGGTGACACACTCGGTGTCATCGCGAAAAAGTTTGAAAGTACAGTTGACGATTTCATGCGAGCCAATTCAATGAGTGACCCAAATAAGTTGAAAGTGGGTCAAACCCTCATAGTTCCTCGCAAACGATCAGAAGAGAGAGAATTTCCAGACGGCCCAACTGTTTTTATACAAGACCTTGCTTGCAATATTGATACAGGCCTAGCAGCCTATGGTCCTGATCTGAAACCATTAGGCGGTTCGGGAAAAATTGAAGTTTATGTCAGTTGGCCACGGATAGAAGGGCCAAGAGAGTCTCCTAAAGTGAATGGCCGTATCAGAGGGCTCGTACAGGCAGAGATAAAAGCTTTTCTTGAAGAAATAACTAACAACGTCGAGAAATCAGGTTATGCGTGCAGGGCATTCACTGATCGTTGCATGTGGCTACAGGAGAATTACGAAGTGATGTTGGCAACAGATGACTATTTTAGTGTCCGTAATAACCGTAAGATCCTTTTCCCGAATCTTGTAAGTGATCAATCAGAAATAAAGACTGAAACATTTGACCTATCAACAGGAGAACCAATAAGTATAGAAGAATTGTTTAATCTCAATTCTGATTGGGTAAGAGCATTATCAGAGATCGCAATTACCAAACTGAACAATGAGGAATGGACAGATGAGAGGATGCTCACAGGTGCCGGTCCACAGATCTCTAATTTCAGTAGATTTAACCTTACAAAAGGAGGTCTGGTGATCTCTTTTGCACCATTTACAGTTGGAGGCGCCGGAACAAATGACATGTCCATAACCATTCCGTACAGCCAATTAGACGCCTATTGGGACATCGCTGGCCCAGTAGCAATGTTGTCACGAAATCCGTCTTAGTATCTTCCATGGACTTACTTGAAGTAATGAGAACAACATTTGCTTGTCGCGATTTCCAAAATGAAGAAATAGAAGACGAAGTTATCCATCGGATTCTTGATAATGCGCGTTTTGCCCCCTCGGGTGGGAATCGGCAAGGTATTCATGTGGTGGTCGTTAAAAACTCTGAGAAAAAAAGAAAATTAGGACAACTATGTGGACCTACTCTCTTACTTTATGCTGCCCAGCAAAAAGCTGGAGAAGTCCCATTTAACACTGTCCAAAGTTCATCTATTTCAGAACAAGAAATTGATACCAGCTCTGTTCACGACTTTGAAATGTTTAACAGGCTTCAAGAAGTGCCTTTACTTTTACTTGTAAGTATCGACCTTTCTGAAGTTGCTTCCATGGATAAAGATCTAGAAAGAATCGGCTTAGTCACTGGAGCTTCTGTCTATCCATTTGTTTGGAATATTCTTATGGCAGCGCGAAATGAAGGACTAGGGGGAGTCATAACAACGGCAATAGTTCCCGAAGAAGAATCGGTTCGCGAAATTTTAGACCTACCTGAGAACCATGCCATAGCTGCAATGATTCCGATTGGAAAACCAGTAAAGCAACTCTCTCAGTTGACAAGACGCAACGTTGAGGACTTCACAACAGTTGACTCATATAAAGGCAACGTTTTTAAAACTGACTCCAAATAGCAAGATAAAACACGCATCAAGTATTTGAAAAGCCACAAAGTTGCCGATTAGCTTCCGGGTGGTCTATAAGCAAGATCCTTTGCTTTGCCCGATGCGGCATCGATTTCTTCTGCAGTGATCAGAGGCGTGAGGCTTACATTGACCGCCCCTGTCGAGGAAACCGTCAGACTAACAGCCGCTGCAGATGCGTTATCTGGCATCTCACATATCCCAACTATGTCATCTTCACCGTAAGAGAAGTACATACATTCAAGGCTTCCACCCATAGATTCGATCAATGATCTCGCCTGATCAATCCTAGACGAACCGCCTTCGCCTAAAAGTCCTTTTGAACCTTCGGCTGTGTAGTTGCCTTTAACCAAAAAATGGGGCATTTCAACTCCTTTTAAATAGTAGGTATTAGCAAATATATACAAGAGTTGTTTAAGAGTTACCACTCGACGCAATTCGCCTCTATTCTTCAAAGATGGATTTAGGGGTAACTATTCATCTAACAGACCGGTGTATAGACATTAGGGAACTCGCAGTCGAAGCGGAACTCAGAGGCTTCAGTTCAGTATTCATACCAGAGCATACGCACATACCTTCAAGTCAAAAAACGCCTATTCCTACCGTTAGTGGTATTGCACCTGAAGATTACCCACGATTGCCCGACCCACTCATCTCACTTGCAGCAGCAGCAGCAGTTACGTCAAAAATCAGATTAGGAACTGGAGTGCTTCTTATCGCTCAACATAATCCTATAAATATTGCTAAAAGTATTTCCACACTTGATGTAATTTCAAAAGGCCGATTTGAAATGGGTATCGGATACGGATGGAACCGTGAAGAAATGTTTAACCATGGAGTTGAGTTCTCAACACGCAGAGAAAGAGTTCGTGAGACGATGCTTGCAGTGAAACAACTTTGGACAGAAGATGAAGCTGAATTTCATGGAGAGTTTATAGATTTTGACCCAAGTTGGGCTTGGCCAAAACCAGTTAAAGAAAAAGGACCACGAATCATGTTAGGTGGGGCTCCAGGCCCCACAATTTTCCAGCACATAGCAGAATTTGGAAACGGATGGATGCCTATAGGCGGTTCAGGTATAAAGGCTTCATTGTCAGATTTGCAAAAAGTTTGCGAATCTAACGAAAGAGACTTTTCAGAAATTTCTATAGTTCCTTTTGGAACAGTTCCAGATCAAGGAAAACTAGATTACTTCGAAGAATTGGGGGTAGACGAAGTAATTTTGAGAGTACCTGCAGGTCCACGAGAGCAAGTATTAGAAACTCTCGACAGCTATGTAAGTTTTTTAAAGTAAATAAAATATGAAATCAAAAGAGGTCTAAATGAAAGCTGATCTAGTAATTCGAGGTGGTTCGGTAATTGACGGAACTGGTTCCCCTGCGTTTACAGCTGACGTAGCTGTAGAAGGTGATCGAATAATTGAAATCGGCAAAGTCGATGGCAAAGGAAAAAAAGAAATTGATGCTGATGGTCAGATCGTCACACCTGGATTTGTAGACATACACACACATTTAGATGCTCAACTGGCATGGGACCCTATTGCAAGCCCGTCATGTTGGCACGGAGTCACCTCAGTGGTTCTAGGAAATTGCGGAGTAACTTTTGCACCTGTTTCAAAAGACGGAGCAACTGTACTTGCAGAAATGATGGAGTCAGTTGAAGATATTCCCGCTGAAAGTATCCTCAACGGACTCTCATGGAACTGGTCTTCGTATGGGGAGTATTTAGATGAGGTAGAGGCCTTGCCAAAAGGAGTAAATACGGGTGGCATGGTAGGACACTGCGCAGTGCGTCTGGCAGCTATGGGTGAAAGATCACTCGATGAAACGCCTGCAACTCCCGACGACATCGAAAAAATGCTTCCGATGATCAAAGAAGCACTTGATTCAGGAGCACTTGGCTTTTCGACGTCAAGAACTTTTCTTCACAAGGTCCCTGACGGACGCTGCGTGCCTGGCACTTATGCAACCTCAGAAGAGCTTTTGGCATTCGCTGAGGTGATGGCCCAATACAAAGGAACAGTTTTCGAAGCAGCACCAAAATTGGGAGGAAACGACTCAAGAGAAGAAATAAAGATGTATGGCGACATCAGCAGAATAGCCGAATGTCCCGTTACCTTTGGCTTAACTCAAGTTGATATAGCTCCCCAACTGCACTTACAAGTTTTAGATTATGTCGAAAAAGAGAATTCACTTGGAGCAGACATACACCCGCAAACAACCTCAAAACATATAGGAGTGTTGCTTGGCCTAAGTGCAAGAACCCCGTTCGATCGGGCTGAAGGTTGGGCAGAGATGGCGGATCTCTCACTTGAAGAAAAAATAGTTCGAATGTCTAATACGGAGACACGGGAAAAACTAATAAAGGCTGCTCAAGAAAGATTAGAGACCCTTCCATTGGATTGGAGAAAGTTCTACCCCCTCCCAGATAATCCGGTAAGACACGATTTTAAGCCTGAAGAAAGCATTGCAGCAAAAGCAGAGAAACGGGGAGTGTCCATACCCGAACAGTGGATAGACGAAGCATTAGAGCTCGAAGGTAAGCAACTTTTTATACTCCCTGTTCTAAACCAAGACATGGAAGCAGCTGCCGAAATGTTGACTAAGTCATACGTGACTCTGGGATTAGCAGATGCAGGGGCACATACAAAACAAATAATGGATGCGAGTCAACCAACTTTTTTCTTAACACACTGGGTGCGGGAAAAAGAAATGTTTAGCCTCGAAGAAGGAATTCGTAAAATGACTTCAGACACAGCTGATCTCTTCGGTATTCAAAACAGAGGTCGTCTGAAACGAGGGTCCTTTGCGGATATAAATATTATAGATTTTGAAGACATGTCACTTGAATATCCCGAAATCGTTAACGACTTCCCGGGAGGCGCAGGAAGGTTCATTCAGCGATCAACCGGTTACTCTAAAACCATCGTAAACGGTGAAGTTTTCATGCAAGACGGTGAGCACACCGGTGCCCTAAATGGGAAAATGTTGAGAAATTAGACAAACAGTTGCTTAAATGCATGGATCCCTCTAGTTTCAGAATATGGCAGAAGACAACTACGAAGACCTTACCGAGTGCGCTCTGAGTGAAGAACTTGAAGCACAGCTAGTCAATACAAACCGAGAATGTGTTTTTATGTGGACTAACAAAAAAGGAGAAGCCTTCGGTGTGGTCATGGCTTATTTGCCAAAAGATGGAAAAATTTGGATGACAGCCGCAGAAAGAAGAGCCCGAATCTCAGCAATAAGAAGATTTCCAAGAGCCTCAGTATGTATTAATAGCACAGGAACATCAATGGGTGGAGGAAAGACAGTTACCTACAAAGGAGACTGTGTAGTACATGATGACCGTGAAATAAAAGACTGGTTCTACCCTGAATTTGCAGCATTCCTAAGACCTGATGAAAATCAAGCACGCATTTTCAGAGATTTTCTTGATTCGCCTTCAAGAGTGGTAATTGAGTTTACTCCTGATTACAAGCTCAGCTATGACGGTGACTTGATGTGGTCACGATCACCGGAACTGATCAGAAGTAAAGAGGAAAGAGCTTCGCGCACTTCTGAACCCAAAAACACTTAATAATGCCAACATCGGGCAAAGAAGCTCCGGGCGTTCTATTTATGTGTGTGCATAACGCGGGACGCTCCCAAATGGCTGCGGGTTTGTTAAAGCATTTAGCTGGGAACAGGCTCAAAGTTTTCTCGGCAGGTTCCGAACCTGCCGGTGAATTGAACCTTGCAGCCGTCGAAGCTATGGCTGAGATGGGGATAGATATTTCTGAAAATATTCCAATGCGGTTCAACGAAAGCCTGATGGAAGAAGTCGACGTAGTTATAACAATGGGGTGCGGGGACACATGCCCAGTTTTGCCGGGTAAGAATTACTTAGACTGGCAATTAGATGATCCGGCTGACCAAAAAATAGAGACGGTAAGAGAAATTAGAGATCAAATTGAAGACAAGGTGCGCTTACTAATAGAAAAAATATTATGAAACAAAATTATTTACATGAGATACTCGAACTCGAAGACGCTCAAAAAGATGAATTAGCAGCAGCTTTTGAAAAAGTTCTATCTATAAATGGTTGGGTCAATGTAGAACCTGTAGTGGAAGACGACTCACGAGGCGAAACACCGGGTTTATTTAGTTGGTTTTCAGCAAGAGGACCACAAGTGCCGGTCGGAACGATGGTTTTTGAAGGAGAAGACAGTTTGGTGTCTTTAGGAATAGCACACGGCGCGGGAAGAAACGCAAGTGAAATTCTTGAACATGAAGGAATTCATGCACCTGTTTCTTGGCAACTAAAACAAGACCATCCGAAACGTGGTTTCGTTTGGGAGGTTAGAAAAGAAGAGCTTGAAACAAGCTCAGCGGCTGATTTCTTGATGGAAGCTACTTACAAACTATGCCCAGCGGTGCAAGAAAGATTATGGATTGCTGCTGTCAACCGTTTGGATCGAACTCACTGACAGCTTGAAGAATAAGCTCTATGACTTTTTCTGAATCTACTTCATAGTAAACATTGCAGTTTTTTTCGCTACTAACCCATTCTCTTTCATCGACGAGTGTCTGTCCTCTAGTATGAGAGCCTTCAAGTTCAATTACTACAGACCTAAGTTTGCTCGTGAAAAGATCAGGGTGGGTGACAGCTAAAACAGCACAAGGGTCGTGCATAGCTCCTAAATTCGATCCCGTTTCTGTTCCATGAGTCCTGCCATTAAAACTGAGAAGGTCGCCAGCTGTTTTAGCGACGGGAGTGCCTAATGCGTAACAATAATCAGCATGCATTGAACCCATCAGAACTTGGTGGGTGAGATTAAGCCCTAGCATATTCAAATGTGCACCTGATCTAAAAACTAAATCAGCAGCTTCAGGATCTGCAAAAATATTAAACTCAGCAGCGGGGGTTACGTTCCCAACTCCTGCGCCGCCACCCATCAAAGTAATTGAAGCGACTCTGTTAACCAAAGACGGATCAGCTTTTATGGCAAGTGCAATGTTTGTCAGCGGTCCAATTGGCACTAAATGTATTCCTTCTTCCTCACGAGTTTTTTCTAAAATAAAACCAACCGCGTCATCAGAATCAGCAAGATCATCAGGCTCAGGTAAGTCAGTATTACCAAGCCCTGTTTGTCCATGTACATGAGAAGCATGAAAAGGTTCACTCGCGATGGGCCTAGATGCACCGCTATGAAGAGGCGTATCGATATTGAGAAGTTTTCTCATTTTCAATGCATTAGAAGTCGTATATTCAACTGGCACATTTCCAGATACTGAAGTGATACCCACAATATTTGCCCACCTGTACGCAGTAATAATTGCTATCGCATCATCAACGCCCGGATCGCAATCAAGAATAATTTTCGGTTTAGATTCAGAAGTCATAAGAGCAACTTTATATTTCACCTAAGAACGAGTCGACTTCTGAGCGTGTGGGCATTGAGATCTGCGCTCCGTAAGTGGTTGTTGATAGAGCACCCGCAGTTACAGAATATTCAACACTTTCCAGAAAACTCAAACCTCTTGATAACGATTCAGCCATCGAACCACAGAAAGCATCGCCTGCTCCAGTAGTGTCAACACTTTCAACTGCTGGTGAAGAAATCAACTCCGTTTGTTTATCTGAAACTAGTAATGCGCCTGCGCTTCCCAAAGTCACTATGACTGTTTGAATGCCAAGACCTTTAGCCGCAGCTTCCAATTCGTCAAGGTTTTCAAAACTTTCCTTATTGGATAAACGTGCCAGCTCTATTCGGTTTGGGATGAGTACATCTATTTTTTCCAACAACTTTTTTGAGATATCAACTACAGGTGCAGGGTTCAGAATTTTAATTCCACTCGCCATTTCAACGGCAACTTCTAAACATTTAGTTGAGATTTCCAGCTGCATCAGAACGACTTGTGCAGATTCGACTATTTCCTTAGCCGCAACTATATCTTCTTGAGTTAAAGCACTATTAGCCCCAGAATTTACAATTATTGAATTGTTACCTTCTGCGTCAACCCCAATCATCGCATTTCCGGTAGAGACTTCTGGACGAGAAATAAGAAAGTCACAGTTAACATTTGCGTTTTTTAGACTTGATCGTAATATCTCACCTTCTTGATCAGAGCCTATACAACCGACAAACGAGACCTCGCCTCCGAGTTTTGATGCTGCTACAGCCTGATTGGCACCTTTCCCACCAGGGGTCTTAATGAAACTGTTTCCTAAAACAGTTTCTCCTGGTACAGGTAAGCTGGCCACAGAAGATACTAAATCGATATTTGCGGAACCTATTACTACGACTCTATTTGATTCACCCAATTAAAAAATTTTCTTTCCCACTTATCTAGCATCCCACTTAATTAGTGGTTTAGCTATAGGGAATAATATCTAAAAGATAATTATCTATTTAAGTATTTTAATTAATTGATGATTTTTGCTCTGAACGGCTATTTGCATCAGCCAAAATCTTCTTTGCGATTTCGGGGTTTTTATGAAGCATGGTCGCAAACTCACGTCTGTTTAATGCTTCAAGAATTAAGTCAGTTTCAGCAGTAACAGTAGCTGACCTAGGTCCTTCACCGAGAAGACTCATTTCGCCAAAAAAATCACCCGGACCTAATTGGGCGAATGTATTTCCTTCTCGACTAACCGAAGCTGTTCCACTGCGGATGATCATGAATTCTCTTCCAACATCTCCTTCTCGGACAACAGTTTTTCCTGAATTTATATTTACAGCTGTCATGAGTTTTTTAAGAGCCTTTATTTCGGATTTAGAAAGTCCCGAAAAAAGAGGGACCTGATTCATTTCATTGGGTAAAGATTTTGTTTTCATAACTACCATTTCTTTATTTCCTACACATATATTCTGTTGGCTAATAAAATATTAAACTCACAAGGTGACGTTTTTCACCTGTGTCGTGAGGCTCAGATCGAAAAGTTATTTAATCGCTACGGGGGCTACAGGAGATCCAACACCTCCCAGAAACGGTTCTGGAGTAGCGCTTAAGAAGAAGTCATAGATTCCGTCATTTTCGCATGCAAGAGCTAGAGATTCCAGATTCCAATTTTGCCCCTGTGTCAGACCCATATCTACCAAATGAAGCATGTGAACGGCCATCGGGACATCTTCAGATGGGTAAACCTCAAATGCGAGAGTGTCATTAGCTACTGCAGCTACCTCATGGTCGTGTAACCATTCGACCGTAGAAAGCGAAAACCCTGCATTCGAACCGTCTCCAGAGGGGCCCAGACAATAGGCCATACCACCTTCAGATTCATATATAGACATTCTTCCGGTTCTTACCAGCACGATGTCGCCACTCTTAATTTCCACATTACCTAACGCGGCTGCATCGTCTAGATCTTCTGCTGTTATTGCATATGGACACTCCAAGACATCAACCCCTTTAGCTCTAGCAACATCTAAAAGAACACCTCTTGAGCAAACAGTTCTTAGATTTTCTATACCGCAACGCGTTGCGCCTTTATCGCTGGTAATTGTTTCAGATGAGTAACCGTTATAAACGAGACCATTGTAGGAAGCGTGACAGAGACCGTCCCAATGGGTTCCAGCTTGTAGGCCCATCTGAATTGCATCATCACTAGTGTGGAAACTATCAAGTCCGGCTTCGCTGTCTATAGGTTCATTAACTGAGATCATTTCTAGAAGCGGATTAATGCGTCCTGGTATAAAACCAACTTGGATGCCTTCTTTTTCAAGAGTTACCGCTAGCGGAAATCTTTCTCCAGTTCTGATGCATCCGGCGGCATTTTTTACAACCTCTGAAGTAATGAAATTAAGTGTTCCAAGCTGATCATCATCGCCCCAGCGTCCCCAATTCCTAACTCGATTAGAAATTTGAAGAAAACCTTTAGGTAAAACCATTCTTACCTCCTACACAAGGTTAACCGGAGAGCCGTTTACGTTGTGGCATTAATAGCCTTTCTTGATGTCGACTAGACCATCAAGAGGTAAACCCGAAAGCCATTTTTCGAGATTTGATAAAAACAAGTCGTGAAGTTGATCCAAAAAATCTGGACTTGCCCATGAAATATGAGCACTTAACTTTACTCTTGGGTCGGAGTAAAGCCAGTGCCCTTCAGGCAGCGGTTCAGGGGTAACAACATCCAAAGAAGCTCTATTGATTTGGCCCGATTCAAGGTTTTCGAATAAAGCTTCTTGATCCACGATGTCACCCCGAGCGATATTTACAAGGTGAGCTCCTGGCTTCATAAGTTTCATCAGACGGTCATTAACGATGTGATGAGTTTCTTCTGTAAGAGGAAGACCAATAACAACATGATCTGCCTGGGAAACTGCTTCTTCGAGCGTGGGGAGCATTTCGACATTCGGCACGGACGATTTACTTTTGCTGTTACGAACAGCGACAATTCGGCAACCGAAAGGTTCCAAACGTTTAGCGATTTCCTGATTTATTGATCCAAACCCCAGTAAGGCCACTGTTGCGCCAGAGAGCGTTTCAAGTGGAGCAAGAAACCAGTTTTCAGGTTCTTTGGAAATCCAACTTTCCGGAATCTTTTTTGTATGAGAGAGAATCATAGTGACAGCCCATTCAGCGATGGGTGTAGATGAAGCACCTCTAGAACAAGTAACCACGCAGTCGTTTAACATCTCAAAAGGCAATCCATCAACCCCATGAGCCATTATGTGAACCCACTTAACTCCTTTGTCTAAAAATTTAGGTAGTTCAGCGGTGTCACGCGTAGGTGTGACAAGAAAGATCTCCCCTCTGAGTTCTTCGTCAAGTTCCACCCCCGGAGAAACGTCGACGAAATTTACATTAGGGAAAGCTTTCTTTATTTCTTCAACACGGATGTAGCTGACGGCTTCCCACAATATCGAGACATTAGTATCACTCATTCTTAACCTATTTCTAATTTTTAGACTTCTACCTGGTTCGCTCCCGCAAGAGTGCTTCCTGAGCAACAGTTGCTACGTGAAGGCCATCAGAAGTGAAAATTTCTCCTGTAGAAAGACCGCGACCCCCATTCAGCCCATGAGACCGAAAATCATGAAATTGCCAATCATCTGCTCTAGCGTTCCTATGGAACCAAATCGCATGATCCAAACTTGCTCCAATGAATAGCTCTGCATAACCGCTCCAACCTTCACGAACTTCAGCTATTTTTGGATGAGAAGTGCTAACTGCTTCTGTAGGAACGTCATCGCTAGCAAAAGCTAATGCACAAGCTTGAAGAATTGGATCATCAGGAATAGGCCCATGAACTTTCAGCCAAGTAGCGGCCCTTCCGGAAGAAGAGGAAGAAGTGGGCTTTCGCTCTAAGAGGGGAGCCCAATTCTCAGATTCATAATCGTCTGGATTGCCGGCGTCATCTGGAAGAGAGGACTCCTGAATATCTACTTGTTCTTCATCTTTTTGGAATGAGCACGACAGATTTAAGATGGCTCCATCAGATTGGCGAGCTACAACTCTCCTTGTAGTGAACGAACGCCCGTTCCTTAGCCGGTCAACTTCGTATCTAATTGGTTCGTCACTAGTTCCACCCCTAATAAAGTAAGCGTGAAGTGAGTGGACACGACGATCTTCTTCAACTGTTGATGCGGCAGCTCTTAAAGCTTGAGCAACTACTTGACCACCATAAACCCTGCCCCAGGGGTAATCGGGGCTTAGTCCCACATAAACATCTGGTCCATGTCCTTCTAGGTCCATAAGACTACAAAAGTCATCTATTTGTTCACCCATATCAACCTCCTTGGAGAGCAACTGCAGCGTGTAGAGCAACACCGTAGAGGAGAGCTGACTCGTTTATGCGCATACGGTTTGAATGGCAAGGGGGAGCGCTCAGTGAATCCACGATATCTTCAGGGCAAACACCTAAAAAAGCCATTACACCTGGAACTTTCTGAAGTAGGTATGAAAAATCTTCACCCCCCATCACAGGTGAAGGGAATTCGAAAAAACTTCCTTCACCAATGGTTTTTTCACATAGCAATGCAAAACGAGCAGCCTCGCCTGCATCATTTACAGTTACCGGGTAGCCATCTGTGATCGTTACATCTGCAAGACATTTATGCGCTTTGGCTATTTGATCGCAAACCCGGATAACTGATTCTTTTATTTGATTCCTTGTGTTTTCAGAAACACATCTGATTGTTCCTTCAAAGAAAGCTTTTTCTGGAATTACGTTTGTTGTAGTTCCAGCCTCTATATGAGCAATAGTTACCAGAGCGGGATCAAAAGCATTCACTTCTCGGGTTACTGATGTTTGAATAGAATTTATCATTGAAGCCATTGGAGGTATCGGATCAGCGCAAAGGTGAGGAGTTGAAGCGTGGCCCCCTTGTCCGATAACAGTCACTTTGAGTTCATCAGTTGAAGCAAGCATTGCTCCTGGTCGACAGGCAACGAAGCCAGTTGGTAAATTTGGTGTTACGTGAAGAGCAAAAGCACGTGTTACGTTTTCTAACACGCCTTCATCGATCATAATTCGCGCTCCTCCGGCTCCTTCTTCTCCTGGCTGAAACATGAACCTAACTGTTCCAGAAAACTGGTCGCGCATTCTCGAAAGAACTTTTGCAGCACCGACAAGCATTGCCGTATGAGCATCATGACCGCAGGCGTGAGCGCGACCCGGCTCGACTGAACAAAAAGTCTCTCCACTATCTTCGGTCATGGGGAGAGCGTCAGTGTCAGCACGCAAAAGAATGGTAGAACCATCGGAGGTCTTTGTCCCTTTCAAATCAGCGACAACAGAAGTTAGATTTTCCCCTGTTGTAATTTCAAGTGGAAGACCTTCTAAAGATTCGAGTATACGGTTCTGCGTTTTAGGATTATCTAGGTTCAGTTCTGGATGAGCATGGATATCTCTACGTACAGAAATCACTTCATCTAGAACGGTATTTGAAATTTCTAATATCTGACTCATATAGACATAATGCTCCAAATCATACGATTTCAGCGGACTGGGCGATTTGTAGGGCAGAATAAGTGTGTGTCTTTAAAAGATGAAGAAATATATGAAGCTATTTCCGAGATACTGCCAAAACTAGGGACTGAAACCTCGCCTACAGTTTTAGGAGCTGGTAGTGATGATCTAGAATCAGGCAAAAACTACCTACAAACCCTTGTTGAGGAAGGCTGGATGCTGCCCACTTGGCCTCGCGAGTACGGCGGCAGAGATTCGACTGCTGAAGAGGCCTCTCAGATTTCTCGAACTTTGGGTTTATTCGAAGGTGCAGATCTTTACCCCTATGGAGTTGGTTTGAGTCTTGTGGGTCCTGTTTTGATGGAATTGGGTACAAAAGATCAAATGGACAGGTGGCTTCTTCCTATTGCAAATGGTTCTGAAATTTGGTGTCAAATGTTCTCAGAACCTGACGCCGGTTCCGATTTAGCAAATGTAGCAATGACTGCGCAAAAAGACGGAGAAGAATGGGTTTTAAACGGTTCGAAAGTTTGGACTTCGAGAGGTGCCTATTCTAAATGGGGAATGTGTCTTGCCCGCACAGATCCCGAAACAACAAAACACTCTGGACTTACGATGTTTGCTATGGACATGGATTCCAACGGAGTTGAAGTTAGAACCATTGAACAGATGAACGGAGATAAACATTTCAGTGAAGTATTTGTTTCCGATGTGGTTGTTGAAGACAGAAATCGCATTGGCCAGATGGGAGATGGTTGGAAAATCGCAGTAAAAACTCTTGCATTGGAAAGGTCGAGTTTGGGAGGAAGGTCATTTGGCGGAGGTGATCAGTCAAATGGTCTTCCAAGCTGGCTAGAGGACTGGAAAGCCAAAGGCTATTTAGATGATCCCGTGCCAAGGCAAAAAGCGATGAAAGCATTCATGCTTCACCGCGTCAATCAGCTGACTATTTCACGCGCAGCAGCTTCAGGAAATAGCTCCGGCCCTGCGGGTTCTGGTGCCAAATTGAGAAGTGTTCTGGCATTTAAATTTCGCGCTTATTTATCAAAAGAATTTTACGGAGCAGAAGGAATGCTTATAAATGATCATGAACACATTGAATTTTTAACCGGACCATCGATGTCTATTCGTGGGGGCACAGATGAAGTTCAGAGAAATATTCTTGGCGAGCGCGTGCTGGGTCTTCCTACAGAACACCGAGTCGACAAGGAAGGAACTTACAGAGAGTTGCTAAAAAGAAAGTGATCAGCGTTTGTCTATAGGTTCGACATCTCGTTCAGGTGACCCGATATAGATTTGACGAGGTCTTGCTATGCGAGAGTTTTGTGAGAGCATCTCGTCCCAGTGTGCTAACCATCCAGGAGTTCTTCCAATCGCAAAAAGCACTGTAAACATTTCAACTGGAAAACCCATTGCCTGATATGTGAGACCAGAATAGAAATCAACATTTGGGTAAAGTTTGCGACTTACAAAATAATCGTCAGCCAATGCCACTTCTTCAAGCTTTAATGCCATATCTAACAGAGGGTTTTTACCCACGACCTCGAAGACTTCATGTGCTGTGTCTTTTACGATTCGAGCTCGTGGATCGTAATTCTTGTAAACCCTATGCCCAAAACCCATAAGACGTCTTTCGCCCGCTTTCACTGCATTTATGAAGCTATCGATTTGATCGTATGTCCCTATTTCTTCGAGCATCCGAATAACACTTTCATTTGCGCCACCATGAAGTGGGCCAGATAATGCCGAGCAAGCTGCTGACACAGTCAAATATGGATCTGCTAGCGAACTACCCACTACTCGACCTGCAGTAGTTGAACAATTCTGACTGTGATCTGCATGAAGAATAAATAAAAGATCTAGTGCACGTCGGAGTACAGGGTCTACTTCATGTTCAGAATCTCCCGGTCTGAACATCATTGAAAGAAAATTATTTGTGTAGTCCAGATCTGGATCTGGGAGCACGTAAGGGGTTCCTACGCTACGTCTATACGCGCTAGCTGCGAGAGTAGGCATTTTTGCTATCAGCCTGACGATCTGTTTTCTACGCACTAGCGGATCTTCTACATCCTTACTCTCCGGGAAGAAGGTTGATAGTGCTGCGACAGTCGACACTAAGACTCCCATAGCATGTGCATCATCTCTA
>CERV01127349.1_pt1 | contig 25927 bp, 27 predicted proteins | sample 530871 | NCBI WGS metagenome assembly CERV01 (sample SAMEA2621045, study PRJEB7988) | marine metagenome | biome: marine biome (ENVO:00000447); feature: deep chlorophyll maximum layer (ENVO:xxxxxxxx); material: "saline water (ENVO:00002010), including plankton (ENVO:xxxxxxxx)" | depth 50 m
ATTAGAAATTTAGATACTGTAGAGAATTTTTTAAATAGTGGTGTTGATTCAATAATCGTTGGAACTGCAGCAGTTACTAATCCCGGATTTCTTCATGAGGCTTGTTATTCATTTCCAGGTCAAATTATTGTAGGTTTAGATGCTAAAGATGGGGATGTTGCTATTAACGGCTGGTCGAAACTTACAGGACATAATGTAATTGAATTAGCTCAAAAATTTGAAGAGTACGGAGTGGAGTCAATAATCTATACTGATATTGGTCGAGATGGGATGATGTCAGGAATTAATATTGATGCAACAGTAAAATTATCAGAATCCTTAAAAATACCTGTCATTGCAAGTGGAGGTGTCTCTAATATAAAAGATATTGAAGAACTTTGTGAAGTTTCAAATATTGGTATTAGGGGAGTCATTACTGGAACAGCTATTTATGAGGGGACGTTGGACTTTAAAGAAGCTCAAGAATTAGCTGAGCGGTTAACAGGATAAAAATGAGTGTCGCTAAGAGAATTATTCCTTGCTTGGATGTTAATGATGGCAGAGTTGTTAAGGGTATCAATTTTGTAGATTTAAAAGATGCTGGTGATCCGGTAGAAATTGCAAAAAATTACAATGAGCAAGGTGCTGATGAGATAACTTTTTTAGATATTACTGCTAGCTCAGATAATAGAGGACTTTTATTTGATATTGTTGAAAAAGTGGCTAAGCAAATTTTTATTCCATTTACAGTTGGAGGAGGGGTTCGAACCTGTGAAGATATCAGAAATTTATTAAATGCAGGGGCAGATAAAGTGGGAATAAATACATCAGCTATTTTGAACCCAGAATTGGTTGCTGAATCTTCAAGTCGTTTCGGTTCTCAAGCAATTGTAGTTGCAATTGATGCAAAAAAAGTTGATGATCATTGGGAGGTTTTTACCCATGGTGGAAGAAAAGAGACGGGAATAAATGCTATAAGTTGGGCAAAAAAAATGTCTGAATTAGGTGCAGGTGAATTACTTTTAACCAGTATGGATAGAGATGGTACAAAAAAAGGATTTGATAACGAGTTGAACAAGCTAATCTCTGATCTTGTTGAGGTTCCAATTATAGCATCTGGAGGTGTTGGGAATCTTCAGCATCTTGTAGATGGAGTTAGTTATGGGGGAGCTGATGCTGTTCTTGCAGCAAGTATCTTTCACTATGGGGAGTATACTATAGAGCAAGCTAAAAAATATATGGCAAAAAATGGTATTCAAATGCGTCATGGGTAAGTGAAAAAAATGAATTGGTTGAAGATAAGAAAGGTCTTTTGCCTTTTCTTGATTGAGATACAGATTATTGAGGAATTAATATAATGAGCGATATTAAATTTGAACAAAGAAAAACAATTGAACAAGTTGAAGAGTCCACAGAATTAGCTCCAAAATTTGATCAAGATGGCCTAATACCTGTTGTAACAACTGACTATATTTCTGGAGAAGTCCTGATGCAGGGCTATATGAATGAAGAGGCTTTTAAAAAAACAATTTTAATAGGCGAGGCAGTTTATTATTCTAGAAGCAGAAAAACTCTTTGGTATAAAGGAAAGACGAGTGGACTTGTCCAAAAAATTGAAGAAATAAGAATTGATGATGATCAAGATTGTGTATGGTTGCGTGTAGATGTTCAAGGAGGCGCAAGCTGTCATGTTGGATACAGATCCTGTTTCTATAGAAGTGTGCCATTTGGAGAAAATAATTCTACAACTGTTCTGAAATTTGAAGAAAAAGAAAAAGTTTTTGATCCTAAGGAAGTTTATGGCGATGCTCCTAATCCTACAAAGTTATAATATATAAAATGAAAGATGAATATTTAGAAAGTTTATTAGAAATTATAAAATCGAAAAAGAACGATGACCCAAAATTATCGTACACCGCGTTTCTTCATAGAAAAGGCCTAAAAGAAATTTTAGAAAAGATTAAAGAAGAGGCATCAGAAACCATTTTTGCAGCTGAGTTTGATGGAAAAAAAGAATTGATTCATGAAATTGCAGATTTATGGTTTCATTGTTTAGTTCTTTTATCCGAGAAAAATTTAAAGGTTGATGATATTACTAATGAGTTAAAAAAAAGACAAGGTATTTCAGGTATAGAAGAAAAGAAGAATAGGAGATCTTAAAGCTATGGATGATTGTATTTTTTGTAAAATATATCAAAAAAAATTACCATCCACTATAGTCTACGAAGATGACGATTTATTTGCATTTAAAGATATTAATCCAATTGATAAAGTTCATTTTCTAATTATTCCAAAAAAACATATTATTAGTTTAATTGAATGTAATTCCGAGCATCAAGAAATATTAAGTAAGATGTTACTATTAGCGCCGAAGTTGGCAAAAGATGCAGGATTAAAAGGCTTTAGAACAATGATAAATTCTGGAAAAGAAGGTGGGCAAGAAGTATTTCATATTCATTTTCATGTTTACGGTGGAAGTGAAAAGTTAGCAAAATTGTAATTAGGAGGTAAAAAATGTCAGGAATAAATGAATGGGTATTAATTTTAATAATAGTTTTAGTTATTTTTGGTGCAGGGAAATTAAAAAATATTGGGAGTGATTTAGGCGCAGCTGTAAAAAATTTTAAAGATGGTTTGAATGATCCTGAAAAAACAAAAAATAAATCAACAAAAAAATAAATAAAATTATGTTAGATATTTCCTTTGCAGAATTGATTATTATCATCTTGGTATTAATTATTTTTGTTTCTCCAAAAAATTTACCACTCTTAGCTAGGGGGGTAGGTAAAATTATAAAAAAATTAAAACTTTTTATTTATGAAATTAAACAGGAATTCCAAAGAGAAACGAAATTTAAACAATTGAAAAAAATTGAAAAAGAAATAAAAAATACTAAATAAATTGTGAGTAAATTAAATATCTTTTTTGGCCATTTTTCAGAGTTAAGATCAACTTTAATTAAATCTTTATTTATTTATTTAATTATTTTCATTGGAATGATGTTTTTTTCGAACGAAATTTATTATTTTTTTTCTGAGCCTTTATTAAGTCAATTGATTGCGGTTAATGGTTCTATTATTTCAACAAAGCTTTCCGCAACTTTTTTAGTTCCTTTTAAAATAACTGCATATTGCGCATTAATAGTCTCATTACCTTTCATTTTTTTACAGATCTGGAACTTTGTTTCCCCAGGTTTATATAAAAATGAGAAGCTTTTTGTTATTTCAATCTTGATTTTTGGATTCATTCTTTTTTTACTGGGGACTGTATTTGTTTATTTTTTGATTTTTCCAATTATTTTTAATTTTTTTGTAAATATTACTCCTACTAATGTTGAATTAATGATTGATATTTCATATTATCTTCAAATGATAATTGCACTTTTTCTAGCATTTGGTTTAGCTTTTCAAGTACCTTTGGTTTTAATTACTGCTGTAAAATTTAATTGGATAGAAATAAAAACACTGGAAAAAAATAGGCAATATGTAATCGTAGCTGCATTTATTTTTGGCGCGATCTTTACACCTCCCGACATAATTTCCCAGATTTTATTGGCATTACCGATTTTATTTTTATATGAAATAGGATTATTTATCTCAAAAAATAAACTAATTAAAAGATAATGGGTCTATCGGATTATTCAGTAATTTTATATAATAGCGTGCTTAGTAAATTTTACCTTCCCTAAAAATTTAAGGGCCTCAATGGCAAAAAACATTAAGAAAATAAATTTAGATAGAAGACGTTTTTTGGTTACTGCAACATCAGTAACTGCAGCTATTGGAGTAACTTCAGCTGGAATTCCTTTTGTTTCAAGTATGCTCCCAAGTGAAAAAGCTAAGGCTGCTGGGGCATCGGTTCAAGTTGATGTGAGTCAAGTAGGCAAAGGTAAAGTTCTAACAACAGAATGGAGAGGACAGCCTGTTTGGATATTAAATCGATCGGACGATATGGTTAAATCTTTAGAAAATGATCTTCAAAAATTGGCAGATCCTAATTTAAAAGTTTCGTCTCAACAACCAAAATACTGTCAAAATAAGACTCGTTCAATAAAGCCTAATATGCTTGTTATTATTGGTATCTGCACTCACCTTGGATGTGCGCCATCACCAAAATTAAAACCAAAAGGTGATATGGGAGAAAATTGGAAAGGTGGATTTTTTTGCCCCTGTCATGGTTCGAAATTTGATTTAGCTGGAAGAGTATTTAAAGGTTCACCAGCTCCAACTAATCTTATTGTTCCTCCGCACAAGTATTTGGATGAAAATACAATTGTTATTGGCGAAGATTCTAAAGGTAAATCTTAAAATGGCTAAAAAAATTGATAGTAATAATTCAAATAGTTTGATTGGATGGATTGATGAAAGATTTCCTTTATCTTCATTTATTAAAAATCATTTAACTGGATATTACGCACCGAAAAATTTTAATTTTTGGTATTTTTTTGGAGCATTAGCCCTTTTTGTATTTGTAGTACAAATATTAACAGGAATTTTTTTAACGATGCATTATAAGCCTGATGCATCTCAAGCATTTGCTTCAGTCGAATATATTATGAGAGATGTTTCGTTTGGATGGCTTATTCGATATATGCATTCCACAGGTGCATCTTTATTTTTTGTAGTAATTTATTTGCATATGTTTAGAGGTTTAATGTATGGCTCATATAAAAAACCCAGGGAATTATTATGGATTTTTGGAGTAGCAATTTTTCTTGCTTTAATGGCTGAAGCTTTTTTTGGATATTTGTTACCATGGGGTCAAATGTCTTATTGGGGGGCTCAAGTGATTGTAAATCTTTTTGCTACTGTGCCTTTCATAGGACCAGATTTAGCTGAATGGGTAAGAGGTGATTATTTGATTTCCGATGCAACTTTGAATCGTTTTTTTGCATTTCATGTTATAGCTTTACCATTAGCCCTTGCAGGATTAATTTTTTCTCATTTAATTGCGCTGCATGAAGTAGGGTCTAATAATCCAGATGGCATAGAGATCAAAAAATACAAAGATAAAAAGACTGGTATACCTATCGACGGTATTCCTTTTCATCCATATTATACTGTGAAGGACTTAATTGGTTTAACTGTATTTCTTATAGTTTTTGCTTCGATTATATTTTTTGCTCCAGAAATGGGAGGATATTTTCTAGAAGCAAATAATTTTATTCCAGCTGACCCATTAGTTACTCCCTCACATATTGCACCAGTATGGTATTTCACTCCTTTTTATTCGATATTAAGGGCTGTACCACCAATTTTAAATAGCCAATTTCCTGGAGTTGCAGCAATGGGACTTTCAGTATTAATTTTCTTTTTAGTACCATGGCTTGATAAAAGTCCAGTAAGGTCAATACGATATAAAGGAGTTCTCTATAAAAGATGGTTGAGTGCATTTGTTGTTAGTTTTATTGTATTGGGATACTTAGGTACCGTACCCTCAAATGTTTGGGGTCAATTTCCTACTATTATTCCTTTGCTTGGTGGTGCAGATATAGCAACAGTTATAGCTAGAATTTTTACAATTATTTATTTTTTATTTTTCTTTTTAATGCCTATATATAGCAAAAAAGATAAAACTAAACCTGTGCCGACAAGAGTAACAATGAAATGAAAAAGATTATATTTACAATTTTATTAGTAATTCAATTTTCAATTTTTGCATCTGAAGAAAAGATTAGTCTTGAAAAAGCCCCCATTGATTTAACAAACCAATCATCACTTCAAAGAGGAGCGAAAACATTTATTAACTACTGCTTAAATTGTCATAGCGCAAAATATATGCGCTATAACAAGTTATTGGATATTGGCCTTTCTAAAAAAATAATTGAAGATAATTTATTATTCACTGCTGATAAAATAGGTGATCCGATGGAAATTGCTATGCCAGTTGAAGAGTCTAAAAAATGGTTTGGCGCAGCTCCACCTGACCTTTCCGTTGTTGCGAGATCAAGAGGAACAGATTGGATTTATAATTATATGAAAGGTTTTTACCGAGACAGTTCTAGAGAGATTGGATGGAATAACCTAGTTTATGTCAACACAGCAATGCCACATATTTTATGGGAACTTCAGGGCGAACAGAAGCTTGATAAAGTTACCGGTAAACTCAGTTTAAGCAAACCTGGAAAATTAAATCAAAAAGAGTATGATGCGGTCATTACTGATTTAACTAATTATCTTACTTTTATGTCAGAACCAGATCAGTTAAAAAGAAAAAGAATGGGAATTTATGTTGTTGGCTTCCTTTTTCTCCTTCTTTTTTTAGTAGTTAAACTTAAGCAAGAATTTTGGAAGGATATTAAATAATCATGATGAAACTTTACTCTAATTCTACAGATCCATTTAGTCATAGATGTCGAATAGTACTTTTTGAAAAAGGAATGGATTTTGAAGTTATTGATGTTGATTTAAATAATAAACCAGAGGATTTATCAATCTTAAGTCCTTATTCAGACTCACCAGTTTTAGAAGAGAGAGACTTAGTTTTAACAGACCCAAATATCATAAATGAGTATATTGATGAACGTTTTCCTCATCCGCAGTTGATGCCACCAGATCCTGTCATGCGAGCTAGAGCTAGATTATTCTTAAAAGACTTTGAAAATAATCTTTTTATTCATATGAAAGATCTTGAATCTAAAGATTCTAAAGTGAGAGAAAATGCAAAAAAGACTGTAACTAATACTTTAATTCAGTTAACCCCAATTCTTGATAAGCAACCATTTTTATTACATGAAGATTATTCAATGTTAGACGTCGCGATGGCCCCATTATTATGGAGATTAGATCATTATGAAATTAAATTAGGAAATCAATGTAAATCGCTACTTAAATATGCAGATAAATTATTTTCAAGACCGCTTTTTGATGAAGCTATGTCACCTGCTGAAAAAGCAATGAGATCTATTATTTAGATATGGTTCAGGCCAAAAAACCATATCTTCTCAGGGCTATTTATGATTGGTGTATAGATTCTAACTTTACCCCTTACATTGTTGCTAAGATCATATCTGGTGTAAAAGTACCAAAAAGTTATATTGATTCAACTAAAATAATCTTAAATTTGTCTCCAGTATCTGCGAATAAATTAGTGTTTGACAATAAATTTATTTCTTTTTCAGCACGCTTTAATGGAATTAATCAAGATATTTTTTTACCAATGAAATCAATATTGGGTATTTATAGTAAGGAAAACGGTGAAGGATTATTTTTTGATATTGATGAAAATATAAAAGAAAAGAAGCTTTTAGATAAAAAAATAAAAGTATCAAAAATAAAAATCAAAAAACCACACCTAAGTTTAGTCAAATAAATATTAAAAACTGGTTTTGAATAAAAAAAATTGATATAGTTACGTTTTTTCAAAAATGCCCTCTTAGCTCAGTTGGTAGAGCAACGCACTTGTAATGCGTAGGTCGTCAGTTCGAATCCGACAGAGGGCACCATTATTTCAATAACTCATTATTTTGTTTGACAAAATCATCTAAATATCCGATAATTTTGGGTTCGGTTGGGAGGGGTGGCCGAGTGGTTAAAGGCGACGGACTGTAAATCCGTTCTCTCTGAGTACGAAGGTTCGAATCCTTCTCCCTCCACCATAAGCTTTTACTGCTATAAGTGGGTTTAGTATGGGCGTGCTGCGGGTGTAGCTCAGTTGGTAGAGCATTAGTTTTCCAAACTAAATGTCGCGAGTTCGAACCTCGTCGCCCGCTCCAGATTCGTAATTTTGAATCAGCCCATGTGGCTCAGTGGTAGAGCACTCCCTTGGTAAGGGAGAGGTCGCGGGTCCGATTCCCGCCATGGGCACCAGTTAATTTTTTATGAAGTAGAAACATTTTAAACATTTTTAAGGACAATATATTATGGCTAAAGGTAAATTTGAGCGTACCAAACCACATGTAAACGTCGGCACAATTGGCCACGTTGATCATGGTAAAACTACACTAACGGCTGCAATTTCAACAGTGCTAACTAAAAAATTTGGTGGCGATAAGAAAGACTTTGCAGAAATTGATTCAGCACCTGAAGAAAAAGCGCGTGGTATTACTATTAATACATCACACGTAGAATATGAAACAGAATCGCGTCACTACGCTCACGTTGACTGTCCAGGCCATGCTGATTATGTAAAAAATATGATTACTGGTGCCGCTCAAATGGATGGAGCAATATTGGTGTGTTCTGCCGCTGATGGACCGATGCCTCAAACTCGAGAACATATTCTATTATCCAGACAAGTGGGAGTTCCTCACATTGTTGTGTTTTTAAACAAAGCCGACATGGTTGACGATAAAGAATTACTTGATCTTGTTGAAATGGAAGTTCGTGAATTACTTACTAAATATGATTTCCCAGGTGATGATATTCCTATCATTATGGGATCAGCACTTAAAGCATTAGAGGGTGATACATCAGATATTGGTGAGCCAGCAATTATTAAATTAGCTGAAGCACTGGATAGCTATATTCCAGAACCAAAACGTGCTGTAGATGGCGATTTCCTTATGCCTGTTGAAGATGTATTCTCGATAGAAGGCCGAGGTACAGTCGTGACTGGTCGTGTTGAGCGTGGGGTTATTAAAGTTAATGAAGAAATCGAAATCGTTGGATTAAAAGATACTACAGCAACAGTTTGTACAGGTGTTGAAATGTTTCGTAAGTTACTTGATCAAGGCCAGGCTGGTGATAATGTAGGTGTATTACTTCGAGGAACAAAAAGAGAAGAAGTAGAGCGTGGTCAAGTTTTATGCAAGCCAGGTTCCATTAAACCACATACTAAATTCACTGCAGAAATTTACTCTTTAAGTAAAGAAGAGGGTGGACGACATACTCCATTCTTTAATGGGTATAGACCTCAATTTTATTTTAGAACAACAGATGTAACTGGCGCAGTTGAACTTCCAGAAGGAACAGAAATGGTAATGCCAGGAGACAATGTGACTATTACCGGTACGCTTATAGCTCCGATTGCGATGGAAGAAGGTTTACGATTTGCTATCCGTGAAGGTGGAAGAACAGTTGGATCTGGTGTTGTAGTAAAAGTTATTGAGTAGGAATTAATAATAGTTAAACCTAGGCCAGTAGCTCAATTGGTAGAGTATCGGTCTCCAAAACCGAGGGTTGGGGGTTCGAAGCCCTCCTGGCCTGCCAACAAAAGGGAACAAAGTGGGAATGAAGATTAATATAAGACTAAGTTTGTCATTTTTACTTTTAGGTGCAGGAATAGTCGGATTTTATATACTATCCGAGCAACCAACAGTGCTGAGGATTTTATCTGTTTTAGCTGGCGTGGGAGCATTTATTGCTGTTTTTTGGACAACGCCGCAAGGTCAGCAATCTTTTGGTTTTTTAAAGGAAGCTATAACGGAAGCTAAAAAAGTCGTTTGGCCAACAAGAAAAGAAACAATTCAAATGACTTTAATAGTTTTTGTTTTAGTTGTAATTATGGCTATTTTTCTTGCTTTTATAGATATTGCTTTTTCATACATTATAAATATGTTATTGGGACGAGGTGAATGATGTCTAAACGTTGGTATGCGGTTCAAGCATTTTCTGGGTATGAAAAAATTGTACAAAAAGGATTATTAGAACGAATTGCTCAATCAGAAATAAGTGATCAATTTGGTGAGATATTAGTCCCTATTGAAGAAGTGGTAGAGATGAAATCAGGGCAAAAAAAGGTAACTGAAAGAAGACTTTATCCAGGGTATGTGTTGGTTCAAATGGAAATGAATGATGATAGTTGGCATTTAGTGAAGAGCAATCCAAAAGTTACAGCTTTTATTGGAGGAAGTGGAACTAAGCCATCACCAATAACAAATAAAGAAGTAGATATTATTTTACAAAAAATGGACGATAGTAAAGTTAATCCAACGCAAAAATTAACTTTTGAAGTTGGAGAATCAATTAGGGTAATCGACGGGCCTTTCAAAGATTTTTCTGGCACTGTTGACACTATTGATTACGAAAAAAGCAAACTTCGCGTTTCAGTAGTAATATTTGGTCGAGCAACACCTGTTGAACTTGAATTTGGACAGATAGAAAAAGAAGTTTAAAAATTATTTGGGAGCTTTTATTTAAGAGCGTTTGGACCAAAATTTAGGAGATAAAAGAAATGGCAAAAAAAATAGAGGGCTATATAAAGCTCCAAATACCAGCTGGAAAAGCAAATCCGAGTCCACCAGTAGGACCTGCACTTGGACAACGTGGTCTCAATATTATGGATTTCTGTAAAGCTTTCAACGCTGAAACTCAAAGTGTTGAACCAGGTTTACCAATTCCTGTTGTAATTACTGCATTTTCAGATAAAAGTTTTACTTTTATTATGAAAACTCCACCTGCTTCAATTCTATTGAAAAAAGCAGCAAAATTACAGAAGGGTTCTGCGGTTCCTCACACTGATAAAGTCGGAAAGATTTCCCGAGCTCAAGCAGAAGAAATTGCAAAAACTAAGATGCCAGATTTAACAGCTTCAGATATGGATGCAGCAGTTAGAACAGTTGCAGGGAGTGCAAGAAGTATGGGTATTGAAGTGGAGGGTGTTAAATGAGTTTAAGTAAAAGATTTAAAACTTTAATAGAAAAAGTTGATAGAGATAAAGTTTATTCAGCTTCTGAAGGACTTAATTTAGTTAAAGAGACTGCTAAAGCTAAATTTGATGAATCGATAGATGCTGCAATAAATTTAGGGATCGATGCATCGAAATCTGATCAAGCAGTAAGAGGTGCATTAGTGCTTCCTAATGGAATTGGTAAAACAACTCGTGTTGCAGTTTTTGCCCAGGGTGAAGCTGCAGATGCTGCAAAAAAAGCAGGTGCAGATATTGTTGGTTTTGAAGATTTAGCAGATCAAGTTAAAAAAGGCGTAATGGATTTTGATGTAGTAATAGCAACACCAGATGCAATGAAAATTGTCGGTACACTAGGTCAGGTTTTAGGCCCAAGAGGATTAATGCCAAATCCAAAAGTTGGAACTGTTACAACTGATACTGAAAAAGCAGTAAAAAATTCTAAAGCAGGTCAAGTTCAATATAGAACTGATAAAGCTGGAATTATTCATTGTACTATTGGGAGAGCCTCATTTAGCTCAGATCATTTGCAAGCAAATTTAACAGCCTTACTTGGTGAAATTAGTAAAGCAAAACCAAAAGATGTTAAGGGTGTTTTTATAAAAAAATTATCGGTTTCGAGCTCGATGGGAGTTGGAGTTCGAATAGACCAAGCAAACTTATTGAATTAGGTTTTAAAAATTTTGTGGAATATTTTTCCACATAAAAGAGCTTTGGGTTCATTGATGAAGCTATCAATGAAGTTGTCAAAGACCGTAGGTACGAAAGTTTAATTTAAATATTTAAACCTACGCAGATGGCGAACCCCCTAAAGGATAATATCCTGATAGAGGACGTCGTTTTAGTTGGCATTGGGAAACTAATGCTTTTATTTAACGAAAGGAGAAGACCTTGAGTCTGAAACTTGAAGAAAAAAAGGCTGTTGTAGCTGAAGTTAGCAAACAGATTGAAAATGCTCAATCAATGATACTTGCAGAGTATCGAGGTGTGGGCGTTCAAGAGATGACCAATTTAAGGGTAGAAGCAAGAAAATCGGGAGTTTATCTTAAAGTGCTTAAAAACAATTTAGTTAAACGGGCAGTAGAAAATACCTCATTTTCATCGCTATCAGAAGATATGGTAGGCCCTTTAATATTTGGAATTTCTGAAGACCCTGTATCTGCTGCAAAAGTTTTAAATAACTTTGCTAAGGCTAATGAGTTGTTTGTAATAAAAACAGGTGCAACACCAAATGAAAAAATGGATATCAAGGCTATTAAAGTCCTTGCTTCCTTACCAAGTCGTGAAGAATTACTGGCTAAATTAATGGGGACGATGCAAGCTCCAATTGCAAAATTTGTTAGGACACTAAATGAGGTACCATCAAAATTTGTAAGAGGTGTTGCGGCAGTTCGGGATCAAAAACCAGCATAATTTTAACGATTTAATTAAAAAACTATTAGGAGTATATAAAGTATGGCTATTTCAAAAGAAGATATTTTAGAGAGTATTGGTTCAATGTCAGTTCTAGATTTATCTGAGCTGATTAAAGAAATGGAAGAAAAGTTTGGTGTTTCTGCAGCAGCAGCAGCAGCGGCTCCAGCAGCGGCAGCTGATGGAGGAGATGCAGCAGCGGCAGATGATAAAACTGAATTTGATCTTCATTTAACAGGGGTAGGCGATAATAAAGTTAATGTTATTAAAGCTGTTAGAGAAATTACTGGTCTTGGTTTAAAAGAGGCTAAGGACATTGTTGATGCAGCACCAAAAGTTGTAAAAGAAGCATTACCAAAAGATGCTGCTGATGAAGCAATGAAAAAATTAACTGAAGCTGGCGCAACAGGCGAGTTGAAATAATTTTAATTTAATTTGAAGGTTGCTTTTATGAATTGAAAGCAACCTTCATCTTTTTTTGTGAATCAATTCTTTATATAACAAAAAATTAAATTATCAGTTTTTTGTTATATAAATTTTTAATTTCGGAGATGCTATGAGTTATTCCTTTACTGAAAAGAAACGTATCAGAAAAAGTTTTGCAAAAAGAGAAACTGTATTAGAAATACCTTACCTTCTAGCTATGCAACTTGAATCTTATAAAGCATTTCTTCAACAAGAAATTAAACCAGAAGAAAGGGAAGATGCAGGCCTTCAATCTACTTTTAATACCCTCTTTCCAATCTCAAGCCATGCAGGTTTTGCAAGATTAGATTTTGTAAGCTACACCCTAGGTGAAGCAGAATTTGATGTGAAAGAATGTCAACAAAGAGGTCTTACGTATGAAGTTGTTTTAAAAGTTAATGTTCGTTTAACTTTGTTTGATAGAGAATCTGGTGATAAAAAGATTGTAAAAGATACAAAAGAAGAAGAAGTGTATATGGGTAAGATTCCTTTAATGACACAAAACGGTTCTTTTGTAATTAACGGAACTGAGAGAGCAATTGTATCTCAACTTCATAGAAGTCCTGGTGTATTTTTTGAGCATGATAAAGGAAAAACTCATAGCTCAGGCATGAAATTATACTCTGCAAGAATTATTCCTTATCGAGGGTCTTGGCTAGATTTTGAGTTTGATCCTAAAAACTATTTGTATTTCAGGATTGATCGAAGAAGAAAAATGCCTGTGACAACACTTTTGAAAGCATTAGGATTGTCACCAGAAGAGATTTTAGATACTTTTTGTGAGTTCGAAACATTTCATATTAAAGGAAAAAAAGCTTTAATTGAGATTATCCCTGAGCGTTTAAGAGGGGAAATCTCAAAAAGAGATTATAAAGACAAAAAGGGTAATTTAATTGTTGCAAAAGAAAAAAGAATTACAGCTAGACATATCAGAGAAATTGAAAATAAAGCAGCTCTTATAATCCCAGCAGTCCCAGAGGATTATATTGGAAAAAAGATAGCTAAAAAAATTACCGGTAAAGAAACCATAGATAGTGAGACTGGTGAGGTTAAAACTGAAATAATTGCTGATACAAATGCAGAAATTACTGAAGAATTATTTGAAAAAATTATTGAGTCAGGGGTTGATTCATTTAATACACTTTACTCAAATGAACTTGATCACGGAGATTTTATATCACAAACCTTAACGTCAGACGAGGTTGAAAATGAATATCTTGCTCAAGTTGCAATTTATAGAATGATGAGACCGGGTGAGCCCCCAACTGAAGATTCAGTTAAATCTTTATTCCAAGGATTATTCTTTAATGCAGATAGATATGACTTGTCAAATGTTGGACGAATGAAATTTAATCGAAGAGCATTTCCCAAATCTTATAACCAATATGCAAATTGGTTAAAACGTTTCTATGAATCGCAAGGTGAAAAAGAAATTGAAGGATCTTCAATTTTATCACGTGAAGACATTATTGCAGTAATAGGACTACTTTTAGAATTAAGGAATGGCCGAGGTATTATCGATGATATTGATCATCTTGGTAATCGTCGTATTCGTTCAGTTGGAGAATTAGTAGAAAATCAATTTAGGACTGGATTAGTAAGAGTAGAGAGAGCGGTTAAAGAGAGACTTGGGCAAGCTGAAGCAGATAATTTAATGCCAACTGATCTTATTAATTCCAAACCTATTGCAAGTGCTATCAAGGAATTTTTTGGCTCTTCTCAATTATCTCAATTCATGGATCAAACCAATCCCTTATCCGAGATCACTCATAAAAGAAGAGTTTCTGCGTTAGGTCCTGGGGGCTTAACAAGAGAAAGAGCTGGCTTTGAAGTTAGAGATGTTCATTCAACTCATTATGGACGAGTGTGTCCAATTGAAACTCCAGAAGGTCCAAATATTGGATTAATTAATTCTCTTGCACTTTATGCTAGAACTAATAAGTATGGTTTTTTAGAAACACCATATAGAAAAGTTGAGAATGGAAAAGTTACAGCCGAAATAAATTATTTATCAGCAATAGATGAAGGTGATCATACAATTGCTCAAGCTAATTCTGATATAGATGCAAAAAATAAATTTAAAGAAAGTAGAATTTCATCAAGATATCAAAATGAATTCACAATGGCTGATAGTGAGAAGATTGACTATATGGATGTTGCTCCTGGTCAAATTGTTTCAGTTGCAGCTTCATTAATTCCCTTTTTAGAACATGATGATGCAAATAGAGCTTTGATGGGTGCAAATATGCAAAGACAAGCAGTGCCCTGCTTAAGAGCTGAAAAAGCACTTGTAGGAACAGGAATTGAGAGGACTGTAGCAACTGATTCAGGTACAACAGTTCAGGCAATCAGAGGCGGTGTAGTTGATGACGTTGATTCAAGAAGGATTGTTGTAAAAGTAAATGATAAGGAAACAGCTCAAGATGAAGTTGGAGTTGATATTTATAATCTAACCAAATATACACGTTCAAATCAAAATACAACAATAAATCAAAAACCTTTAGTTAAAATTGGAGAAAAAATTCAGCGTGGAGATATCATCGCAGATGGAGCCTCAACCGATGTTGGTGAATTAGCTTTGGGACAAAATATGCTAATAGGTTTTATGCCATGGAATGGCTATAATTTTGAAGATTCAATTTTAATATCTGAAAAAGTCGTTTCTGAAGATAGATACACTTCCATTCATATTGAAGAGTTATCTGTATTAGCAAGAGATACAAAACTTGGTGCGGAAGAAATAACTCAGGATATTTCTAATTTGTCTGAGAGAATGTTAGGTCGTCTAGACGAGTCAGGAATTATTTATATAGGTGCTGAAGTTGAATCTGGAGATGTTTTGGTTGGTAAAGTCACACCAAAAGGAGAAACACAATTAACACCAGAAGAGAAATTATTAAGAGCTATTTTTGGTGAAAAAGCTTCTGATGTTAAAGATACTAGTTTGCGAGTTCCTTCAGGAATGTCAGGAACTATTATTGATGTACAAGTTTTTACTCGTGAAGGAATTGATAGAGATGATAGAGCAGAAACAATAATAAGTGCACAACTTGAAGCTTATAAACAAGATTTAGCTGATCAATTAAGAATTGTTGAAGATGATACATTTACAAGAGTTGAAAAGTCAATTCTCAATAAATCTATAGTTGGCGGACCAAAACCTTTAAAAAAAGGTCACAAGATATCTAAAGCAAATTTATCTGAGATTGGTCGATATGAATGGTTTGATATTCGTCTAAAAGATGATAAAGATTCTAAACAATTAGAGATATTAAAAGAGAATCTAACTAAGGCTAAGAAAGAATTCGATAGTCGTTTTGAAGTGAAAAAGAAAAAATTAACTCAAGGTGATGAATTACCTCCTGGCGTTCAAAAGATGGTTAAAGTCTACTTAGCTGTTAAAAGAAGAATTCAACCAGGGGATAAGATGGCTGGTCGTCATGGAAACAAAGGTGTTATTTCTAAGATTGCTCCGCAAGAAGATATGCCTTACATGGCAGATGGTACGACATTAGATATCGTTTTAAACCCACTTGGTTTACCATCTAGAATGAATATTGGACAACTTCTTGAGGTTCATTTAGGTTGGGCTGCAAAAGGTCTTGGGGATAGGATAAATGAGATGCTTCAAAAAGAAAAAAAGGTTTCTGAGGTTAGAACTTATCTTGATAAAATTTATAATCAATCCTCAGGTAAATCAGAAGATATTAAATCACTAAAAGATACTGAGGTAATAGAATTAGCTAAAAATTTAACTAATGGAGTTCCTTTTGCAACTCCTGTTTTTGATGGGGGTGCAGAAACAGATATTCAGCAAATGTTAGATTTAGCTTATCCAGATGAAAGTGACCACACAAAGTTATTAGAGTTTGAAGCAAAAAAAACTCAAGTGAAATTATATGATGGACGAACAGGAGAGCCATTTGAAAGGCCAGTAACCGTTGGGTATATGCATGTTTTAAAACTTCATCATTTAGTTGATGACAAAATGCATGCTCGATCAACTGGACCTTATTCGCTAGTAACGCAACAACCATTAGGAGGAAAAGCACAATTTGGTGGGCAACGTTTTGGTGAAATGGAAGTTTGGGCATTAGAAGCTTATGGTTCTTCATATACCCTTCAAGAAATGCTTACTGTCAAATCAGATGATGTTACAGGTAGGACGAAAGTATACGAAAATATAGTTAAAGGTGAACATAAAATTGATGCAGGGATGCCAGAATCATTTAACGTTTTAACCAAAGAAATTCGTTCATTAGCAATTGATATTGACCTAGATAGAAACTAAGGAGATCATATATGAAAGCATTACTAGATCTATTTAAACAGACCACGCAGCAAGAAGAATTTGATGCAATTAAAATTAAGCTTGCATCTCCTGAACAAATCAGGTCTTGGTCTTATGGTGAAGTAAAAAAACCAGAAACTATTAATTATAGAACTTTTAAACCTGAGAGAGATGGTCTTTTTTGCGCAAAGATTTTTGGTCCTACAAAAGATTACGAATGTTTATGTGGAAAATATAAAAGATTAAAACATCGTGGTGTAATTTGTGAAAAATGTGGAGTAGAGGTTACATTATCAAAAGTAAGAAGAGAGAGAATGGGACATATAGATCTTGCAAGCCCTGTGGCTCACATTTGGTTTCTTAAAAGTTTACCTAGTCGTTTAGGGATGGTTCTTGATATTCCTTTAAGAGATATTGAAAGAGTTCTTTATTTTGAAGCTTATATGGTAACTGATCCGGGAATGGTATCTGATCTTAAACGTGGACAATTATTATCAGAAGATGATTATATGGCGCAAGTTGAAGAGCATGGAGATGAGTTTAATGCTGTTATGGGTGCAGCAGGAGTTAAAGAATTATTAAAAGGTATTAAAATTAATGAAGTTGTTGATGAATTGCATGAAGAATTAAAGTCAACGAGCTCTGAGGCTAAACAAAAAAAACTTGCCAAAAGACTAAAAGTTTTGGAAGCATTTAAAAGTTCTGGAATTAAACCAGAATGGATGATATTGGACATTTTACCAGTTTTACCTCCTGAATTAAGACCTTTAGTTCCTCTAGATGGAGGAAGGTTTGCTACATCTGATTTAAATGATTTATATAGAAGAGTGATTAATAGAAATAATCGTTTACGTCGATTACTAGATTTAAGAGCACCTGAGATTATAGTAAAAAATGAAAAAAGAATGTTGCAGGAGTCAGTAGATTCATTGCTAGACAATGGTCGACGTGGAAAAGTAATGACTGGTGCAAACAAGCGCCCCTTAAAATCATTGGCCGATATGATTAAAGGTAAAGGTGGAAGATTTAGACAAAATCTACTTGGTAAACGAGTAGACTATTCAGGCCGTTCAGTAATTGTTGTAGGCCCTCAATTAAAATTACATCAATGTGGCTTACCAAAAAAAATGGCCTTAGAATTATTCAAGCCTTTTATTTTCAATAAATTAGAAATTTTAGGTTTAGCTACAACCATTAAGGCAGCAAAGAAAAAAGTTGAGGAGGAAGGTCCAGAAGTATGGGATATTCTAGAAGATGTCATAAGAGAGCACCCAGTTCTTTTAAACAGAGCACCCACTCTTCATAGATTAGGTATTCAGGCTTTTGAGCCAGTATTAATAGAGGGAAAAGCAATTCAACTTCACCCTTTAGTTTGTGCAGCTTTTAATGCTGATTTTGATGGTGATCAAATGGCAGTTCATGTTCCATTATCGCTTGAAGCTCAAATGGAAGCGAGAACTTTAATGTTAGCTTCTAACAATATTTTGTCTCCAGCAAATGGTGAGCCTATTATTGTTCCATCTCAAGATATTGTCTTAGGTTTATATTATCTGACTAAAGAGAAAATTTCAGCAAAAGGTGAGGGCATGAAGTTTTCTGATGTTGATGAAGCAAGGCGCGCATATGATAATGGGGATGTAGATTTACATGCAAAGATAACAATAAGAATTAATGAATACGAATTAAATTTTGATAACAGTACTACTTTAAAAGTTAATAGATATGAAACAACTGTTGGAAGAGCTTTATTATCAGAAATTTTACCAGCTGGTTTACCTTTTGATTTAATTAATAGAAATTTAAAGAAAAAAGAAATTTCAACACTTATTAATGTTGGATTCAGAAAAATTGGTATTCGTGAAACAGTAATTCTTGCAGACAGTTTAAAAAATATGGGTTATAGATTTGCTACAAAAGCTGGAATGTCTATAAGTGTTCATGATATGTTAGTCCCTGCTGAAAAAGAACAATTATTAGAAGATGCAAAATCAGAAGTCCAAGAAATTGAAGATCAATATTCTTCCGGACTTGTTACTCAAGGTGAAAGATACAATAAAGTCGTCGATATATGGGGAAGAACAGGTGATAAGGTAGCCGATGCAATGATGAAGCAACTGCAAGATGAACCAGTGATTGATCATGATGGTAAGAATGTTAAAGATGAAAAAGGTAATCTTATGAGTCAAGAGTCATTTAACGCTATCTATATGATGGCAGACTCTGGAGCAAGAGGATCAGCAGCTCAGGTAAGACAACTTGCTGGAATGAGAGGTTTAATGGCAAGGCCAGATGGTTCAATTATTGAAACGCCAATTACTGCAAATTTTCGTGATGGTTTGAATGTATTGCAATACTTTATATCAACTCACGGTGCAAGAAAAGGTTTGGCTGATACAGCCCTTAAAACTGCCAATTCAGGTTATTTAACAAGAAGATTAGTTGATGTTACTCAAGATCTTGTTGTTACCGAGTTAGACTGTGGAACCGATGAGGGCCTAGTAACTAAAGCTCTTGTTAAAGGTGGAGAGATTGTCGAACCATTGAGCGATAGAATTTTAGGAAGAGTTTCTGCTGTTGACATATTAAATCCAGAAACCAATGAAATTCTATATTCAGCGGGTATTTTATTAGGTGAAGATGAAGTTGAAAAAATTGAAGCTTTAGGTATAGATGAAGTAACAGTGAGAACTGCACTTACATGTAAAACCCGATATGGAATTTGTGCTAGATGTTATGGTCGAGATTTAGGGCGAGGTAATTTAATCAACGAAGGGGAAGCCGTCGGTGTTATCGCTGCTCAATCAATTGGAGAACCAGGCACACAACTTACTATGAGAACTTTTCACATTGGTGGAGCAGTTTCAAGAGCAGCTTCTGTAAGCCAAATAGAAAATAAATCTTCAGGTAAAGTAAGATTTCAGGGTTTATTTAAATTTGTTGTAAATGCTATAGGTGAGAAAGTAGTTGTCTCAAGAAATGGTGAATTTACTATCGAAGATGACTCATCAAGAGAAAGAGAGCGTCATAAAGTTCCATATGGTGCAATTATTTTAGTTGATGATGCTCAACAAGTAAAAGCTGGAATGATTATGGCTACTTGGGATCCTCATAATAGACCAATTATTTCTGAGTATGATGGAATTGCAAAATTCGAAAATGTTGTTGAAGGCGTTACTGTAACTAAGCAAATAGATGAAGTAACTGGTTTATCTACGCTAGTTGTTATTGATTCTAAACAAAAGGCTGGTCAATCAAAAGGATTAAGACCGCAAATTAAATTATTAGATGCTAGTGGAAAGGAAGTTAAATTAAATGATACAAATAATCCTGTTAATTTAACATTTCAACTTGGATACATAATAACTGTTTCAGATAATCAAGAAGTTAAAAAAGGGGATGTTATAGCAAGGATTCCACAGGAATCATCGAAAACTAGAGATATAACTGGTGGATTACCAAGAGTGGCAGAACTTTTTGAGGCTCGTTCACCAAAAGATGCAGGTGTATTGGCTGAAAATACTGGTATCGTTTCCTTTGGTAAAGATACAAAAGGTAAACAGCGCTTAGTTATTACTGATTCAGATGGCAATGCAAGTGAATTTTTAATACCTAAAGATAAACATATTACAGCTCATGATGGTCAAGTAGTTACAAAAGGTGAAGTTATTGTTGATGGACCAGCTGATCCAGCAGATATATTAAGACTTCAGGGTAGAGAAGCTCTTGCACGATATATTATTGACGAAGTCCAAGATGTATATAGGCTTCAAGGGGTGAAAATTAATGATAAGCATATTGAGGTAATTGTAAGACAAATGCTTAGACGGGTAAGAATTACTAAAGCTGGTGATACATCGTTTATTAATGGTGAGGAGTTAGAACGAGCAGAAGTATTGACAATCAATGATCAAATGAAAGCTGATAAGAAAAAAGAGGCTCAATATGAACCAATTTTAAAAGGTATTACAAAAGCGTCGCTTTCAACAGATTCATTTATTTCCGCAGCATCATTTCAGGAAACAACCCGTGTTTTAACTGAAGCTGCAATTCTTGGAAAGAGAGATGACTTAAGAGGATTAAAAGAAAATGTAATTGTTGGTAGATTAATACCTGCAGGCTCAGGATTAGCGTATCATCTCAATAGAAAAGAAATTGCTAACCAAGAAAACATTATGGATGAGGAGACAGAAAATAAAATGAGTAATTTAGAAAAAGCTGAGGAAGCGTTTACCTCTCCAGTAGAATCTGATTCAAAAGATGCTGAAAATATTAAAGAAGAATCAAATGATAAAGAATCTGTTAGTGATGATTCAGAAATTAAGGAGTCAACTAAGTAATTTAGAGTTGACAATATGAGAGAAGCAAAATACAATTCTCGACTTTTTCAGGAATTATGTTTCTGAAAATTTTTTATTAGTTAATGAGGAATATTAATGCCTACAATAAATCAGTTAATTCGCAAGTCTAGAAAAAGAATTATTGAAAAAAGTAAGGTTCCTGCTCTTGAAGCCTCACCTCAAAAAAGAGGGGTTTGTACTCGTGTGTATACAACTACACCAAAAAAACCAAACTCAGCTTTAAGAAAAGTTGCTAAGGTACGTTTAACAACCGGATATGAAGTGATCAGTTACATTGGTGGTGAAGGTCACAACTTGCAAGAACACTCTGTTGTTTTACTTCGGGGCGGTCGTGTGAAAGATTTACCTGGAGTTAGATATCATATGGTTAGAGGAAGTTTAGATACATCAGGAGTTCAAGATAGAAAACAAGGTCGTTCCAAATATGGAACTAAGCGCCCAAAAGAATCTTAATTAGTAGAGGTTATAAAATATGCCAAGACGTAGAGAAGTGCCAAAAAGACAAATCCTTCAAGACCCAAAATTTGGAAGCCAAGAGGTATCTAAATTTGTAAATGTATTAATGACTAGTGGAAAAAAATCAGTTGCAGAACGATTAATTTATGGTGCTTTTGATCAAATACAAACCAAAAGTGGTAAGGATCCAATTGAGATATTCTCTTTAGCATTAGAAAATTTAAAACCTTTGGTTGAAGTGAAAAGTAGACGCGTAGGTGGAGCTAACTATCAAGTTCCAGTGGAAGTAAGGCCTTCAAGAAGATCTGCGCTTGCAATGAGATGGTTGAGAGATGCTGCTAGAAAAAGAGGTGAAAAATCTATGGATTTACGCTTAGCAGCAGAACTTATGGAAGCATCCGAAAATAAAGGGTCAGCGATGAAAAAAAGAGAAGAAGTTCATCGTATGGCTGAAGCAAACAAAGCCTTCTCACATTTCCGTTTTTAATTTTATTAAAGGTATAAATTAAGTGGCTCGAACAACACCCATTGAACGATATAGAAATATAGGTATTAGTGCTCATATTGATGCTGGTAAAACAACAACAACGGAGAGAATACTTCTTTATACAGGTGTCAACCATAAAATTGGTGAAGTGCATGATGGTGCTGCAACAATGGATTGGATGGAACAAGAACAAGAGAGAGGAATAACAATTACTTCTGCTGCTACTACTTGTTTTTGGAAGGGAATGAGTAATCAATTTGATCAACATCGTATTAATATTATTGACACACCAGGACACGTAGATTTTACGATCGAAGTAGAGCGCTCCATGAGGGTTTTAGATGGTGCTTGTATGGTCTATTGCGCAGTTGGAGGAGTTCAGCCTCAATCAGAAACTGTATGGCGCCAAGCAAATAAATACAAAGTTCCACGTTTAGCTTTTGTAAATAAAATGGATCGTGCAGGAGCAGATTTTTTCAAGGTTCATGAGCAAATGAAATCAAGATTAAAGGCGAATCCAATTCCTATACAAGTTCCAATTGGGGCTGCAGAGACTTTTACAGGTGTAGTTGATCTTGTAAAAATGAAAGCAATTATATGGAATGAAGCTGATAATGGAGTTACTTTTGATTATAAAGATATTCCAGAGGAATTAATTGATACTTGCAAAAAGTGGCGAGAGAATATGTTAGAAAGCTCTGCTGAAGCGAGTGAAGAATTGATGAACAAATATCTTGAAACAGGAGATTTATCAGAACAAGAAATTAAACAAGGATTACGCATAAGAACTCTAGCAAATGAAATAGTACCTATGTTATGCGGGACAGCGTTTAAAAATAAAGGGGTTCAAGCAATGCTTGATTCTATTGTAGAACTCATGCCTTCTCCATTAGATATAGCAGAGACTCCAGGAGAGGATGAATCTGGTAAGGAGGTATCGTGTAAGCCATCAGATGAGGCATCTTTTGCAGCACTTGGGTTTAAGATTGCTACCGATCCATTTGTAGGACAATTAATTTTCTTTAGAGTTTATTCAGGTGTTGTAAGGGCGGGAGACACAGTATTGAATTCTGTTAATGGAAAAAAAGAACGTATAGGCCGCATTCTTCAGATGCATGCAAATAATCGTGAGGAAATTAAAGAGGTTCGAGCAGGAGACATTGCTGCAGCTGTTGGTTTAAAAGATGTTACTACTGGTGAAACACTTTGTGATATTAAAACACCAATTGTTTTAGAGCGTATGGTTTTTCCAGATCCAGTTATTCATGTAGCTGTTGAACCAAAAACAAAAGCTGATCAAGAAAAAATGGGAGTTGCTTTAGGAAGACTTGCTCAAGAAGATCCTTCATTTAGAGTAAAAACTGACGAAGAAACTAATCAAACAATCATTTCTGGTATGGGTGAGCTTCATTTGGAAATTCTGGTTGATAGAATGAAGCGAGAATTTACTGTTGAAGCAAATATAGGCGCACCTCAGGTGGCTTATCGAGAGGCTATTAAGAAAACTGTTGAATCAGAAGGTAAATTCGTTAAACAATCAGGTGGTAAAGGTCAATATGGTCATGTATGGCTTAAGATTGAGCCAAATGAAGCAGGAAAAGGATATGAATTTATTGACGAAATAAAAGGTGGGGCAGTACCAAGAGAGTTTATACCTGCAGTTGATAAAGGTTTAAAAGAAACAATTACAGCTGGAGTGTTGGCTGGATATCCAGTTGAAGATGTTAGGGTAACCCTATATGATGGCTCATTCCATGATGTTGACTCAAATGAAAATGCATTTAAAATGGCAGCATCATTTGCTTTTAAAGATGGTTGTAAAAAAGCAGACCCAATTATTTTAGAACCAATGATGTCTGTTGAAGTTGAAACTCCTGAAGAATATATGGGGGATGTAATGGGTGATTTATCATCTCGAAGAGGTATAGTTCAAGGTATGGAAGATAATGCTTTAGGTAAAGTTCTTCGAGTAGAAGTACCTCTTGCAGAAATGTTTGGATATTCCACAACTGTGAGATCACTATCTCAAGGACGTGCGACTTATTCTATGGAATTTAAACATTATGCTGAAGCGCCAAGAAATGTAGCAGATGCAATTATAAATAAACAGTAATCGAAGGATACTATTAAATTTAAAAAAATAATACTCTGAAATGGGTATTCGCTCTTAAGAAGGAAACAGAAAATGGATAATCAGAAAATAAGAATTAGACTAAAAGCGTTTGATTACAAATTAATTGACCAGTCTGCTCAGGAAATTGTTGATACAGCAAAAAGGACAGGTGCAGTAGTTAAGGGCCCAGTTCCGCTTCCTACTAGAAAAGAAAGATTTGATTTGTTAAGTTCACCTCATGTTTATAAGAAAGCAAGAGATCAATTTGAAATTAGAACACATCAAAGATTAATGGATATAGTAGATCCAACTGATAAAACAGTTGATGCTCTTATGAAATTGGATTTACCTGCTGGAGTTGATGTAGAAATAAAGTTGTAAAAAGTATAAGCGTTAGTATATAATGGCGCTCTTTAAAAAGTAACTAATCAATTGTAATTAGTTATCTTAATAATAATATAAGGAAAAGATCATGAGCTTAGGGCTTATTGGTCGCAAGGTCGGAATGACCCGTATTTTTACTGACGAAGGCAACTCTATTCCAGTAACAGTGTTAGAAGTTATTCCAAATCGTGTGACACAAATAAAGAATATTAAAAATGATGGCTATCAAAGTCTTCAGGTTGCTTATGGCCAAAAAAAATCAAATAAGCTAACCAAATCATTAGCTGGTCAATATTCTAAACTGGGAGTTGAAGCAGGCCAGGGTCTTTGTGAATTCATAATTTCCTCTTCTGAAATAGAAAAATTTACTACTGAATCTAGTATAACTGTCGAAATCTTCCAAGCAGGACAAAAAGTTGATGTTACAGGAACAACTATTGGTAAGGGGTTTCAGGGGGCAATTAAAAGACATCATTTTTCGGCACAACCTGCAACTCATGGTGTATCAATATCTCACAGAGCTTTGGGCGGTACAGGACAATGCCAAGACCCAGGTCGAGTTTTCCCAGGTAAAAAAATGCCAGGACATCTTGGTGAAGCTAAAAGAACAACACAAAATCTTGAAGTTGTTAGAATCGATTCTAAAAGAAACTTACTATTAATCAAAGGTGCTGTTCCAGGGTCAAAAGGGTCAGATGTGATGATAAGACCTGCAGTTAAAGCTAAGGTAGGTAAATAATGGAATTTAAGATATTAGATAATCAAGGTAAATTATCCAAAAAAACTTTAACTGCTTCTGATGCAACCTTTGGCATTGATTTTAATGAGGATTTAATTCATAAGCTAGTAGTTTCATATATGTCCAATTCACGTTCAGGGACAAGGGCTCAAAAAACAAGATCTGAAGTTAAACATAGCACTAGAAAACCTTTTAGGCAAAAAGGTACCGGTAATGCCCGAGCTGGAATGACTTCAAGCCCAATTTGGCGTGGAGGAGGTCGAGCTTTTCCAAATAGAACTGATGAAAATTTTATTAAAAAAATTAATAAAAAAGCGTATCGCGCAGGAATGAAATCTATTCTTTCAGAGCTAGTGAGACAAGATCGTTTATCTATTATTGAAGAATTTAAAGTAAAAGCCCCAAAAACTAAAGATTTTATAGAAAAAATTAAATCCTTAGGCGTTACTGATAAAGCCTTGATACTAGTTGATTCGTTTGATGAAAATCTTTTTCTTTCATCAAGAAATGTGCCACATATTTTAGTGATTGAAGCAAGATATGCAGATCCTGTAAGTTTAGTTCATTTTCCCAAAGTTATAGCTACGGCTGGTTCCGTTAAGCAACTAGAGGAGATGTTTTCATGAGTGAGGATAAAAAAGTGACTGATAAAAAAGTGACTGATAAAAAAGTGACT
>CERV01010838.1_pt1 | contig 25534 bp, 25 predicted proteins | sample 530871 | NCBI WGS metagenome assembly CERV01 (sample SAMEA2621045, study PRJEB7988) | marine metagenome | biome: marine biome (ENVO:00000447); feature: deep chlorophyll maximum layer (ENVO:xxxxxxxx); material: "saline water (ENVO:00002010), including plankton (ENVO:xxxxxxxx)" | depth 50 m
ACTTAAAGATGATTTTGTGTGGCATAGTCATGAAAATGAAGATGAACTTTTTATGGTATTTAAAGGTACTCTTTTAATTGATTTTAGAGAGGGCAGAACAGTTGAAGTAAAAGAAGGTGAAATTTTAATTATTCCAAAAGGAGTAGAACATAGACCTCATACTAATGGAGAGATTGTATTTAATCTATTATTTGAGCCAAAGACAACTTTACACACTGGCAATATAGAAACGGAGATGACAGTAAAAGAGTTAGATTGGATTTAGAATAATCTGGACGGGACTTAAGCCATTTATTTTTTGTGGGTGATACTGGATTCGAACCAGTGACCCCTGCCCTGTCAAGGCAGTGCTCTGAACCAACTGAGCTAATCACCCGATATGTTAAAATTACTTAAAAAATACCATCAAATTATCACTATATTTTACTTTCAGTAAATTTGTGGTATGAATAGGAAAAACTTCATAGTAATCATAGTTTTATTGGTTATTTCTCTTGTTTCAATTCTTTTTGTTCAGTTTAATTGGATAGCAGATCTTAATAGGTTAAATGAGGATAGATTTAAAAAAGACATTCAGCACGTACTATATATGATAAATGAGAGGTTAGAAGAAAAAGAAATCATAAACTTAACAAAAGACAATTTACAAGCTACATTTAAGATTAAAAGGAGTACTGAGGGTGGAGATATTGAATTAATTGAGTCTACTTTCAATAAAAAAACTTTAGATTCTTCAGCTGTATTAAACTCAGAAAATTCTCTTCAGTTTGATATAGAATCTGGTGGGTCTAAAAATAGTGGAGTTAATTCAAATGTCAATGCTTCAATTCAAATTGAAAATTTACAAAGTCTTAATTTAGATTCTTCTATGCAGACTCAAATCAATAAAATATTAGATAGATCTGAGATGATACAGATTATTCTAAATAAGCTACTTACAAATGACAGAACAATTAAGTCTGATATTAATAAAGATTTTCTTAATAAGATGATAATGGTTAATCTGTCTCAGATGAATATGAATTTAGAGTATGAATTTTTAATTTATAATAATGAAACTAATGAAATAGAATTATCTAGTTCTAATAATCCTGAAATATTAAACTCTGAGTTTTCTATTAATCTTTTCCAGAATGATTTGATCGATTCAAACCTAGATTTATATCTATATTTTCCTAATCAGAGTAGCTACATTGAAGAAAACAACTTTTTAAATTTGGTCTTTTCTACTATTTTTTTAACTCTTATAGCTTTTTGTTTTTATTATGTCATTTTAAAAGTTTTTGAGCTTAAAAAATTATCAGAGATCAAAAATGAATTTATAGATAATATGACTCATGAATTAAAGACACCGATCTCAACTATTTCTCTTGCATGTGAAGCTTTGATGGATAAAGATTTTAAAAAGGTGGGGTCTGGAGATAAATATATAAACATTATTAATGATGAAAATAAGAGGTTAGGTGGTCAAGTTGAGAATGTGTTAAGTATAGCAAAAACAGAAAAGTCTAAATACAGGTTAGAGCTTAAAGAGTTATGTGTTCATGAAATAATTGAAGATTCAATTAATATTAACAATTTTAAAGTTGAAAAAAGAGGAGGAACTATAAAACAGGAGTTAAAAGCAGATAAGTCTTTTATTCATGGGAACTATGATCATCTACTTAATGTATTTAATAATTTATTGGATAACTCTAATAAGTATTCTTTAGAAAACCCTTTAATAAAAATTTCGAGTATTAATAGTAAAGAATTTATAGATATTTTAATATCAGATCATGGGATCGGAATCAAAAAAAGTAATGTTGATAAAATTTTTGATAAATTCTATAGAGAGCCACAGGGAAACATTCATAATGTGAAAGGTTTTGGTTTGGGGTTGTCTTATGTTAAAAATATATTAAATAAACATAAAGCTTCTATTTCTGTTGAAAGTGTTGTAAATAAAGGAACTATATTTAAGATTAGATTTAAAAATATTAAAGATGGATAATAAGCGTATTCTAATAGTTGAAGATGATCCTAATCTAGGCAAAATTTTAAATGAGTTTTTATCTGCTAAAGGATATAATATTACACTAGCTGTAGATGGAGAAGAAGGAAAACTAAAGTTTTTAAATAATGATAACTGGGACATAATCTTGTTAGATGTGATGATGCCTAAAAAAGATGGATTTTCTCTCGCAAAAGATATAAGAAAAGTTGACAAAAAAATTCCAATAATATTTCTTACGGCTAAATCGCAGAAAGAAAATATAATTAAAGCATTTAAATTAGGTGGAGATGATTATCTGACAAAACCATTTAGCATTGAAGAGTTACTTGTAAGGATGGAGGCTATAATGAAGAGAACTCCTCAAAAAAAGAATAATACATTAGAAGATAATTTTAGTTTAGGAAGTTATACATTTATACATAATCAAAATCTATTAATCGACCTTGAAAAGAATGAGCACAGACTAACAACTAAAGAAAATGAGCTGCTTAAGCTATTTTGTCTAAATTTTAATGAAAAGGTTGATAGAAATACTGCTCTGATTAAAATTTGGGGAGACGATTCGTATTATAATGCTAGAAGTATGGACGTTTATATTGCCAAACTTAGAAAATATTTAAAGGCTGACCCTAAAATTGAAATTAAAACCATACATGGTCATGGGTTTAAATTAATGATTTTAGATTAAAGCCTTGCTTTAACCCTTTTTTTTTATTAATAATAGGTATGAACTTAATAGCATCAATATATATTAAGGATAATAAAACTGTAAATATTAAATCTGGAGATTTCAGAACACTAAAGGTATATCCAAAAAGCCCAATTGACCTAATTAAGGAATTTGAAGACTCAGGTATTAAGGAAATTTATGTTGTGGATCTTGGATCTGCTAAAATGCATGAAAAAAATAATTTTAATTTACTTGAGATGATGAGTCAGTTTGGAAAAATTAAAATTAATTATTCAGGTGGTATGAGAAATAGTGAACAGGTTAGTAATGCGTTTATAAATGGTGCTAATAAGGTAACATTTGGGAGTTTACCTGTATATGATAAAGAAATATTTTTAAGTTGTTTAACTACTTGGGGATATAAAAAAATTGTTCTTGCAGTTGATATTCTTAATAAAAGCTTGAGAGTTAATGGGTGGAAATACCAGACAAAGATTAATCCAATAAGTCATATTGAATACTTTCACAATAAAGGTCTTAAAAACATTAAAGTTACTGACATATCAAAAGACGGAACACTAGATGGACCACCGCTAGCTTTATATAAGAAAATACTAAAGAAATTTCCTCTTATTAACTTAACTACTGGTGGAGGAATTAGAAATTTTAAAGATTTGAATAAGCTAAAAGAAATAGGTGTTCACAACGCAATATTTGGTAGAGCCTATTATGAGGAAAAAATATCTATTAATGAGATTAAGAATTATTTAAAAAAATAGATTGATCCTTTATTCTGCTTTTTCTTTAATCCAATAATCATATAATTTAATGTATTTTTGCACTGATGAATTCAAAGTTATTTGATAAAAAGTTAGGTATTATTGGAGGAGGTCAACTTGGAAAAATGTTGCTTGCTGAATGTAATAAAATGAGTATTACTACTCATATAATTGATTCTAGTGAAAATTCTCCTTGCAGAAATTTATGTTCCAAATTTTATTTTGGAGATTTAAATGATTACGATACAATATTAAATTTTGGTAGAGAGTGTGACATAATAACTTTTGAAATTGAACATATAAATGTTGATGCACTTGATGAATTAGAAAAAATGGGTAAAAAGGTCTATCCAAGACCTAACACATTAAGAATTATACAAGATAAAAACCAACAAAAAAGTTTTTTTAAAAACAAGGAGATTCCTACCTCAGATTTTAAATATTTCAAATGTTTAGATGACTTAGTTCTAGCTATAAATAAGAATGATATTAATTTTCCGTGTGTCTGGAAAAAAACAAAATTTGGCTATGATGGATTTGGGGTAAAAGTTATGAAATCTCCAGCTGATATAGAAACCTTACCTGATTCAGAAATGATCATTGAAGAATTTGTGCCTTTTGAAAAAGAATTAAGTGTAATAGTTGCAAGAAATACTTCTGGCGAGGTAAAATGTTATAATACTGTTGAAATGGAGTTTAACAAAGACTCTAACCAAGTAGAATATGTAATTAGTCCGGCAAATATATCTGATTCTATTAATAAAAAAGCTCAAGAATTAGCAATTAGACTTTCAAATTCTTTAGATTCTATTGGACTATTAGCTGTTGAAATGTTTTTGACTAATAATTCTATTTTAGTTAATGAGTTAGCCCCAAGACCTCATAATAGTGGTCATTTTTCAATTGAAGCGTGTCAAAGCTCACAGTTTCAACAACATATCAGGGCTATCTTTAATCTGAAATTAGGAGAAACAAATCATTTAGGATCAGCAATAATGTTAAATATAGTTGGGAGTGAAGGATACAGTGGTAAAGTTTATTATGAAAATTTAGACCATGTTTTCAAATCTAAATTTGCAAATCTTCATCTTTATGGAAAAGAGGAGACAAGACCTAATAGGAAAATGGGGCATGTAACAATAATTTGTGATAAATTTGAGGATTCATATGAAAAAGCAAAGTATTTAAAAGAAACTATAAAGGTTAAATCAAAATAAATATGTCAAAAGTTGGAATAATAATGGGAAGTAAATCAGACTATCCAGTCATGAAGGAGGCTATAGAGGTTCTTCAAAGTTTCGAGATTGATCATGAAGTTAATATTGTTTCTGCTCATAGAACTCCTGAAAAAATGATGGAATATAGTAAGGATGCTCATAATAAAGGCATAAGAGTAATCATTGCAGGGGCTGGTGGTGCTGCTCATCTACCTGGTATGATTGCATCTAATTCACACCTACCAGTAATTGGTGTTCCTATTAAATCAAGAAACTCTATAGACGGCTGGGATTCTCTATTGTCAATATTACAGATGCCTGGTGGTGTCCCTGTAGCAACTGTAGCACTTGATGGTGCAAAGAATGCTGGAATTCTTGCAGCTCAAATTCTTGGAACTTCTGACAATAATATATCTGATAAGATAAAAAAATATAAAAGTGATCTTGCTGATAAAGTCGTAAGAGATGACTCAACATTATAAGAATTGCAAATGAGCAGATCGGATTCACCTATCTCTAATGAGAACTTTTTAGAGCAAATTATTAATGAGGATTTGTCTAATGGCTTTGACAAAAGTAAATTAAGATTTAGATTTCCTCCTGAACCAAATGGGTATCTTCACATTGGACATGCTAAGTCTATATGCTTAAACTTTGGATTTGGAAGAACTTTTTCTTCACCAGTTAATTTAAGATTTGATGATACTAATCCTGAAAAAGAGAATACAACTTTTATAAATTCTATAAAAGAAGACATTAAATGGCTTGGTTTTACGTGGGATTCAGAATGCTATGCCTCTGACTATTTCGATAAATTATTTGATTGGGCTATTCATTTAATAAAAAACAATAATGCTTACGTAGACTCTCAAGATCAAGAAACTATTTCAGAACAACGTGGTGTCCCTACAAGTCCTGGTACACCTAGTCCATATAGAGAAAGGTCAGTAGAAGAGAATTTAGATCTTTTCAATAAAATGAAAGAGGGAATTTTCGTCCCAGGAGATTGTGTTTTACGTGCAAAAATAAATATGTCATCTCCAAATATGCACATGAGAGATCCAGTGCTTTATAGAATTATAAACCATCATCACCATAGAACAAAAGATAAGTGGAAAATATATCCAACTTATGACTGGGCTCATGGCCAGTCAGATTATATAGAGAATATTTCTCATTCTTTATGTACTCTTGAGTTCTTAGTTCATAGGGAACTTTACGACTGGTTAATAGCTCGTGTGCCAAAAGAAAAAGAAATTTTACCTAAGCAAAGAGAATTTGCTCGATTAAATCTTTCTTATACGATAATGAGTAAAAGAAAATTAGCTGAAGTCGTTAACTTAGGTGTAGTTTCTGGTTGGGATGATCCAAGGATGCCAACTATATCTGGCTTAAGGAGAAGGGGTGTGCCTCCTGAGGCAATATTGAATTTCTGTGATAAAGTTGGTGTTGCAAAAAGAGAAAACATAATTGATTATGCACTTTTAGATTTTTGTACTCGTGAAGTGTTAAATAAAATATCTTACAGGGTGATGGTTGTTTTAGATCCTATAGAATTAGAAATAATTAATTACCCTGAAAATAAATCAGAAATTTTAACAGCTGAAAACAATCAAGAAGATGAAAGTTATGGTAGTAGGAAATTATCTTTTTCTAAAAATTTATATATTGAGAGAGATGACTTCAAAGAAGAAGCTAATAGAAAATATTTTAGATTAACTCTTGATAAAGAGGTTAGATTAAAAAATGGTTATATTATAAAGGGAGAGAAGGTAGAAAAAGATAAAGAAGGAAATATTAAAAAAATATTTTGCACTTATGACCCCAAATCTAAAAGTGGATCAGGGTCTCCTGAGAGTTTGAGAAAAGTTAAGGGTACTATTCACTGGGTTGATAAGAACAATTATGAAAATATTTCTGTCAACATTTATGATAAGTTATTCTTATCTGAAGCGCCCGGAGAAGATGATGAAGTTGGGATTGCAACTCAAATTAATAATGAGTCTATTAAAACTTTTGACAGAGCGTGTGCTGAAATTAGTCTTCGAGATGCTACTTTTGATAAATATTATCAATTTCAGAGAAAAGGATACTTTAAACTTGATAGCAAAAATCCAAAAGTTATTTTTAATCGGACAGTAACTTTGAGGGACAACATTAAATATTAAAGAAACTTTTTTTTATTAATTAAGTATAACTGAATTATAAAATATTAATTATGAACACAAAGAAAATAGATTTAATTGGAGATAATCATGAGTTTTTCTCATTAGATACACCTATTAGAGAGGATGCCTTTCAAAAATCTAATGATGAAAAGATAAAAAATATCCAAAAACACTTTACTAAAATAATAGATGAATTAGGTCTTGATCTTAATGATGATAGTATAAGTGGAACTCCTTACAGAGTGGCAAAAATGTATGTGAAAGAAATTTTTAGTGGTTTAGATCCAAAAAATAAACCTAAAATATCATTATTTAATAATAAGTATAATTATAATAAAATGCTTATTGAGAAAAATATTAATCTAAATTCAACTTGTGAACATCACTTTTTGCCTATAACTGGTAAAGCTCATGTCTCTTATATATCAAGTGGTAAAGTGATAGGTCTTTCAAAATTGAATAGAATAGTTCAATATTATTCGCATAGACCTCAAGTTCAAGAAAGATTAACTACCCAAATTTATAATGAATTAAAAGAGGTCTTAGGTACAGATAGTGTAATGGTAGTTGTAGAAGCAAAACATTTATGTATATCTGCGAGAGGTATTAAAGATTTTTCTAGCTCTACTGTTACTGAAATGTATGGCGGTGATTTCAACATTTATAATAAGAGAGACGAGTTTTATAAACTACTCAATTCTGTAGTTATTTAACTAATAAAATCACTTAAATAATTATAATTTTCTGTCAGCTTTCCATCTTTAGCGATAGTTGCATCATCTATAATCTTATTATTTTTTTCATTTAAAATAGGTAGTATTTTTTCTTTAAGAATTTCCCCAAAAAACCTTGAAGAATCTCTAGGGAGCTCTGATGGTAGATTATCTATAGACATTACTGTTATATTTTTTTTATTTGAGAAAGGTTTTGTTATTTTTTTACTTTCAGTACAATAATCAAAAAAAGGATTTTGAATAGTTGAAGCAATTTTAGTACAAGGTATTGCACCATCTATATCGCAGCTTATATCGCCTATAACTCTTGCAGAAAAATTATCATTTATATTATTTTCTTCAAATAGCTTTGGAGATTTTGGATCCCAAAATGCTGCATTAATTAATATGTCAGTAGTCTGACTGAATTTTTGATAATTAGAAACAAATGATTCAGGCTCATTAAAGTATTCCTGTTCCTCAAATTTTTTTCCATCTTTTCTTTTTACATATTCTCTAACACCAAGTTGACAATATACAGGATGATTATAGTTTTTATTTATATAATCATTAGTGTTGATCTTAATTATTTTAAAGGATTCAAAAAGTTCAGCTGCTCCATTTGCTACTCTTCCATCTCCAATTATTAAAATTCTTATTTGGTCCTTGAATTTGAATGATGAAGTGAATTTATAGAGATCATTTGTATCTTTAAAACAATTAAGTCTTTCTAGATTAAATAGATCATATTTTTTTCCATAACACATTAATGAATTATAAGCTCCAGCTATTCCAGCATATTTGCCAAAAGCAACTATTCTCTTTCCTTTATTTACTAAACATTCATAATCTATTAATCTAATTTTTTTATTTATTATTTCTTTTAGAAGCAGTTGATTATAAAGCTGTTTTTTAATGGTATGTGAAAACATAAAATATGTTTTATTAGGGATTAATTTTTCTTTTGGAACCTCCTTAATGCCAAAAATAATATCACAATCATTTAAGTTATTAACAACATTAACAGATCGATCATTATATTCTTTATCATCGAAGCATCTTATGTCGCTAGACTGACAAACTATTAAATACTCCTTAAATTTATTAATTTCATCTGCCTGTGAAGGTGTAAATGGGGTTCTAAAATCATTTGGAATTTTATATTCCTTTATTATTCCAATTTTAATCATTTATTGAATTTAAGCTAATTTTAATTCTTTGGATCAATCTCTCTTTTTTCAAAATTCTAATGATTGTAAAGAGATCAGCGCCACTTATTTCTCCTGTTATACAAAGTCTAAGTCTCTTCATTCCATCACCTATCTTTATTTTATTTTCTTTTAATAATTTAAAAAACAATTCTTTCGAATCTTCTTTATTTATATTTTCAAGTTCATTATTAAATGAATTAATTACTTGAAATTCGTTTTGTGAAAATTTTAACTTACTAAGGTTTTCTTTGAATTTATTTTTATTGTATACTAGAATAGACTTTGATTCATTTAAAATATTATTTTTAAATTCTACTCGTTCTCTAACTAAATTAATTAGTTCCGGTATGCTTTCCTTATTAATTTCATCACTTAAACTCTTTATAATTTCATCCTTATTTTCATTAATTAATATATTAGAATCAATTTTTTTAATATGTTCACTATTAAACCATTTTGCTTTATCGTAATCATATTTCGCTCCACTTTTTATTATTCTATTTATATTAAATTTTTCTATTAATTCTTTTTTTGTAAAAACCTCATCTTGAGAGCCTGGGTTCCATCCAATCATACAAATAAAATTCGTGAATGCTTCGCTTTCAAAACCTAACTCTTTGAAGCCTTCATACTTTAATTCTTCATTTTCTTCCCATTCGATGGGATAAACAGGAATCCCAAACTTTTCACCATCCCTTTTGCTTAATTTGCCTTTTCCTGTAGGTTTTAGGATAAGAGGTAGGTGAGCAAATATTGGCTTCTTCCATTTAAAAGAATCATATAAAAGAAAGTGAAGAGCTAGTGAAGGTAACCACTCCTCTCCTCTAACAACATGTGAAATTTTCATTAAGTGATCATCTACTACATTAGCTAAGTGGTAAGTAGGCATTCCATCATTTTTGAAGATTATTTTGTCATCTAATATTTTTAAATCAACTTCTATCTCTCCTCTTATTTTGTCACGAATTAATATAAAGTCTTTGTTTTGATCTTTACTATATGACTTATATCTGATTACATATTTATCTTCTTTTATTAAGTTTTCTGTTTCTGTAGGGTCCAGGGTGAGAGAATTTTTAAAGTTATTTCTGTTCTCCCAGTTGTAAATAAATGTTTTTCCTTGTTTTTCATGTCTTTTTCTGTGAAATTCTAATTCCTCTTTATCATCAAAAGCATAATAGGCATGACCAGATTCGATTAATTTTCTGACAAATTTTTTATATATATTTTTTCTTTCAGATTGTCTGTATGGACCATATTTTCCAGGTTTTTCTGGACTTTCATCAGGAATTATATTACACCACTTTAATGATTCATTTATGTGAAATTCAGCATTTTTATTGAACCTGCTCTGGTCAGTATCTTCAATCCTTAAAATAAACTTTCCTTTTCTACTTTTTGCTAAAAGATAGTTATAGAGAGCTGTTCTTAGGCCTCCAATATGAAGAGGCCCTGTTGGGCTTGGAGCAAATCGTAGTCTTATGTTTTGCATTTATTTTTTTATAGCAATGCAAGAAATTTCTACATTTACATTTAATGGTAATTTAGATACCTCTACAGTTTCTCTTGCCGGGGGAATCAAATCTTCAAAGCTTTTTCCGTATTCAGCATTTACTTCAGCAAAATTACCCATGTCTTTAAGAAAAATTGATGTTTTAACTACATGATTAAAGTCCATGTCGGCTTCATTAAGAATAGCTTCAATATTTTTCATAACCTGACTTGTCTCATCTATTATTCCAGACTCAACAAGAGTCCCAGTGTCAGGATTAACTGGAATTTGTCCGGATACAAATAACATATTTTCGTGTTTTATTGCCTGATTATATGGCCCTATAGGCTCAGGTGCGTTTTTAGTTAATATTGGTTTTTTCATGGTTTTGTGTTTTTTACAATTTAATGTTTTTTATTTTCTTCTTAAAAAGTTTTCAGTAATCATACATCTAGCGCTACCACCTCCTAATTTTTCGATTGTATCTAAGCTACTATAAATAATTTCATTATATGAAGTTATTAATTTTAGTTGTTCTTTTGATAAAGAGTCATAAGCAGATTTACTCATTATTAGAAACTTTTTGTTTTCATTATTTTTTAGTTGAAGCATGTTCCCTGCAAAATTGTTACATTGTTTTTCGTTTATTTCTATTATCTCTTTTTTTGATTCTATCAGTTTTTTAATTACATATTTTCTTTCATCTATATTATCAATTGAATCAAGGCAGATTATAGCGTATTTATCTGCAATACACATCATTACATTTGTGTGATATATTTCTTTTCTTTTGTTTTTAAATGTTTGATAAGACTTAAATGCTATAGCCTCATATCCAGACGTTTCACAAAATTTATTTAATACTTCTATACTAGTCCTTTCTGATGTGGCAGCATAACATAATTTGTTTTCTCTATCTAGGACCATGCTTCCGGTGCCTTCAAGAAATTTATTTTCTTTTTCATACTTACCTAAGTCTATAGTCTCATTAATTAAATACCCTTCATCTCTATAATAATTAATAAGATCAATCCTTTTTTCTTTTCTTCTTATTTCAGAAAACATAGGATATAAATATATTTTTCCATCTTTATGGAGACTTATCCAATTGTTTGGAAAAATACTATCTGTTGTTATAACGTCTTCTCTATCTTCAAATACTTCAACCTTAATGTTCTTCTGTTTAATTTTCTTAACAAGTTCTTCAAATTCAGAAACAGCATTCTCTAATATCTCTTTATTTTTTAACCTTTTTTCTTCTTTTTGAAAGTGATTATTTTTTGCTGTTTCATGGTTAAAATTAAAATGCTTTGGCCTTATCATAAATATTTCTGATGTATTCTGATTCATTCTTTTTTTTATTTTATTTTATTAATTATACTTTTTAATTGCATTTAAATAGATATTTATATTTATGTATCCTTATATGTATCCTTTCTATATGATAAAAGATTTCCTCTTTTAAATAGTTTTGTATCTGTTTTTATCTCTTTTTTTTCATTCTTTATATCATCTATATTCATCTCTTTATTAATATAATCTAGCTCACTCATATACTCATATATTTCTTTTGTTTTTTGTATTGAATCATGTCCTAGTATTGCTGAAATTTTATAAATATTTTTTGTTTTATAATAAATATTTGAAGCATAAGTGTTTACTGCATCATTAAATGTTTTACTTTCATTTACACTTGCGTCTTTTATCCACTTTTTAAATGCTTTAGTTCTGCTAGATTTTTTTTCAGGTATTTTAAAGATTAAATTTTTATCATCTTTCCTCTTACCTAGAATTTTTCTAGTGTTAGAGGAAAATGTATTGACAAATTGTCTTTTATTTTTTTCTATTTTATAATAGTAGGTATTGTCTTTTAGCTTTTTTATATGTCTCCACCTAAGTTCTTCTATTACATTTAGCTTTGTCCCGGTTTTATAAGAAAATAAAAATGCAGTTTTTAAATCATGCCATTTTTTAATAGCTGTTTTTTCTAGTTTTCTGATTTCTGAATTAGTGAATACATTTCTTTTTCTTTTTTCCTTTTTATACAGAATGCCTGGTACATTTGGATATTCACAAACTCTATTATTATAAAGGTTAATTAAAACAGATTTAAAGTTATTCCAATATTTTGAAGCAGTACTTCCCTTTAGCTCCCCCTCTTTTATTTTTAATTCAATTATTTTTTTAATCTTTAATAAGATATCTGTATTTAATTCGGTTGTTTTTATCTGATCTAATTCTTCGTATTGTTTTCTTATAAAATTATATACTGCGTTTGGGTTATTAATATTTGAGTTAAGAAAAAACTGATTTTTGAAAAGATACTCCTCTCTATTCTCAGGTTCTGTTGTAATTCTACCATTATCTAGATCATCTTTTGCTCTCCTTAAGATCTCTTCACATGCTATTTTTACATTATTATTATGCTCTTCTTCAATCTTATTTTTTGGTAATACCCATTCCCATATTTTAAGACTTTCTACCTTTGCCTTATTCTGATTTATTCTAAATCTAAGATAAATATTATTTTTATCTTGTTTAAGGTTCTTTCTTTTCCAAAGTTGAATTTTCAAACTATGTATCCTTTATTGTATCCTATTTTAAAAATTAAAAATAAGTCATAATATTTAAATAAAAGACATTTTTTCAAATTCTATTCAGTGGTAAAGTAGAACAACGGAATAAACCACCATATTTAGAAATCTCTCTATAGTAAACCTTTTCTACGTTAATTCCTTTACTAATAAGAATTTTGTTGAGTCTAATAAATGTTGAATCAGATATAACGGTTTTTTCGTTAATTGAAAATAAATTAGAGCACCCCTCATACTGTTCTTCCTTACTTATTTTAATTATGTTATTCTTTCCAAAAATTTCTATTAGTTTTTCTAATTCATTTTTCTTCTTAAACCCACCTTCATAAATTATAATATTATCTTTTCCAACTGGCTGCATGACACAGTCTAGATGAAGAATATTATTATATGGGTCGTTGTCATCTTTTACTAAGTCAAAACCCAAGACTTTTTTATCTGGGAAGTGTTCCTGGATAAATGGAATTGATTTAGGTGATGTTCTTGATACTTTTAACTTATCATCATTTGAGTAACCGATAAAAATATAGTCATTATGGATAATAATATCACCTCCCTCAATATTTATATCCTCTGGAATAATTATTTTTTCATCTTTTTCAAAATTGTCCAATAAATATTTAATTCCATCTTTCTCTTTATTCCTTTCTTTAATAATATCCGGAATAAACAATTTATCTTCTATAACAAATGCTATATCTCTTGTAAATATCTGGTTTAAATCTTGGATATTATTTGGTCTTAATACCTCTACACCATTTCTTAAAAGAATATTATTAAAATTTTCTATCTCATGAATGCAATCTTCCTCTTTAGGATACGTATTATTTATTAAATTTTCTTTTGTTTTAGGATCAATACAATCTTCTATTGAAGGTGGTTTGCCCATATCTTCAGCTATCCCGAGGACCACTGTTACAAGCTTTCCAGTTTCATTTTTTATATTTAATCCCATTATTTAGATATAGGCATTTTTAATTTTAAATATTTTTTTGGTCCAATGAGAGCATTTAGTACTTCAAAATTTAATTCTTTGAATGGTTTCCCTGCAGTCTTAATAGATAAAGTATGAGTAGAGTTAGGTTTTATATTAATTATGTCACTACTTGTCTCAAAGGTATACTCACTTAAATTTTTTAATAAGAAGGGTGCGTCAGAAATATTTTTTAACCTTAAACTTTTGATTGAAGACTTACCATCTTCTGAATATCCAAGCTCTAGGTCTCCTATATTATCAATAGTTAATGATTTTTTTACTAATTGATTTATATATTCCTCTTTCCCAATTAGAAGTTCATTATAAAAAACAGCAGTTCTTCCTGAAAAAAGAGCTTCCTTTATCCCTTCCTTACTCTTATCTTTTGAGAATACTAAGGTTATAGGTCTGTGACCAGGTAATATATTGTCATGAACCTCACCATCATCAGGGACTTTAAATAACCAATCTATAAGGCCATGAATATCAGATGTCCCCATGATAGTCAAATTATGTTCAAGTGCAATTTGTAAAGCTTCTTCAGAATAATATAATTCATTAACGACCTCTATACCATGAAGTAAATTATTTTTAATTAGATACTTATGAAACTCATCTAATTTTGCAATTCCATCACTTCTTTGGGCAGGCCATGCTGGATGATTCCAAAAAACAAAAGCGTTTTGTTTATTAGCTTCTTCTATACCTCTTAATGAATCATTTTCATGTAATAATTTATTAGCATCATTAATAAATATTGCATTTATATGTCCAGGGGGCATTGATCTCGTTATCTCTTGACCATTAATTACAATTAGTTTTTTTTCTAAGTTTTTATTCTGTCTTTCTGCAAATTGATTTGCTATTAAATAGACTCTATTTCTATCTGGATTTTCTATATCTTGAGAATGTGGTTGATACTCTAGGTGATCAGTTAAAGAAATTGCATCAAGTCCATCTTTTATTGCCTCTTCAACTCTAATTGAAGGCCAAACTTTACCATCTGAGAAAACAGTATGTTGATGAAAATCGGTAAGCAGTGTTTTATAATTATCCAGATCAGGAAAAAACATTTTTCTTTCATATTTTGAAGAAACTTGGGCTTGGATCGATGTAACATATAATGGGAATAATAGTATTAGAAATATTGGTTTAATATTTATCATTTTAATTGTTGGGTTTTTTTATTGTTATTAAATATATAAGTATTATTTTATTAAAAATTATGAGATCATATTATTTTTTATTTATAATCTTTTTACTGTTTAGTTGTAAGTCATCTAGATACCTTGTTTCGGGGACAGGTTTCCCTAAAGCTCCAGATTATAAATACATGAAAAACTGGATTTCTTCTCCTAAAAATGAAATTGCTTTACCATCAAATTATATAGATTCTCTTTCTGACTTTAAGTCTAATGTTGATGTTTTTTATATATACCCTACAGTTTATTACTCAGGGTATAATGGTAATTTTTGGAATTCAGACATTGAGAGTCAAGATCATATAAATAGAGTTGATGCTCTTGCATTAAAAAATCAAGCAAGTGTTTTTTCAGGTATAACAAATGTATATACTCCGTTATATAGACAACTCTTTTATGATGGTTTAATTTATCAAAATACGAATGAAATGTTAACTGATATAGCTCTTGACCCGGTTTTGAAAAATGATTTTAAATACTATAAAGATTTAATTTATTCTAATAAGTCCTTAGCTCTATTCTCTTTCGAAAACACGAAACAAAAATTATATGCTAAAGAATCTTATGATCTAGCTTATAATGATCTTAAAAGAGCCTTCCTTACTTATTTAGAATTTGAAAATAAAAATAAAAAAATCATTATAGCTGCTCATAGTCAAGGAACTTTACATGCATCCAGACTTATAGATGAAGTTATTTTACCTGATAAGGAGTTAAGACAAAAACTAGTTCTTGCTTATCTGGTGGGAATGCCTATTAAAGGCGAGTTTAATAATTTTCCTGAATGTAGCAGCCCTGATCAAATAAATTGTTTTATGTCTTGGAATACTCATGCAGGAAATTATTACCCTTACGATAATGAAGTTTATGGTAAAATAACAGCAACTAATCCTATTACATTTTCTTCAAATAGTACTGCTAGTTTATTAGAGGCTCACAAGGGGATATTAATGCCTAATTTTTTTCAGATGTTTAAATATCAGGTATTGAAACAGCCAATAGGTGCTCTCAAATTAAAAAACTCTAGTAAAATATCAGCCTTATCGGAAAGGGGGTCTTTGCAATTAAAAGAATTGAATATCCCCTGGATAAAAATATTTGAAAAAGAAAGTTTTCATGCTGGAGATTATAATTTCTTTTGGTTAAATATAAGAGAAAATTTACATCGTAGGTTATCAAAATATTTTGAATAAATATATTTTCATTTTACTTTTTATAATTGTTGCTTCTTTTATAGCATGTGATAAGAATGACGAAGAATGCTGTGATAATATAGAGAAAGAAGTTTTTAAAGATCTTGGTTCTGATGGCCCATATGAATACGGCAGGAAATATTATGGAAGAAATCAGTATGTTGAATTCCATGTTGGAAATTTGCCTATAATATTATCCGCTCCTCATGATGGAGATTTAGAACCTGTTGAAATTGCTGATAGATCCTACGGTGTTTCTGTGACCGATACCAATACTAAAAAATTAACACTAGCTATTAAAAACGCATTTCTTATAAAATTTGGTAAGACACCATATGTAATTATTAATAACTTAAAAAGAACGAAATTAGATGCTAATAGAGATAGTATTGAAGGAGCTCAAGGTAACAGATTTGCTAAAAGAGCATGGGAGGAGTATCACTATTATGTTGAGGAATCAAAAAAGAAAATAATTAAAGACTTCAATTATGGATTATTTTTAGATATTCATGGGCACGGAGCAAATCCAGATGGCTTTTATGATCTTAGGTCATGGCTGGGGTATCTTATAAGTGGAGATGAATTACAATTAAGTAATATAGAATTGAATAAAAGTATATATGAAAATAAAAGCAGTATCAAGACTCTTTCATATCTATCAGAGGACTCTTTTATAGAAGTATTAAGAGGAAAAAATAGTCTAGGAGAAATTCTTGATAGTCTAGGTTATAGATCTGTGCCAAGTATTAATGATCCTAGTACAGAAGGAAAGTTTTATTATAGTGGTGGTTTTAATACTTTGAAACATGGATCATCAAACTCTGGAGGTCCTATAAGTTCAATACAGCTTGAACTACCTAAGCCTGGTGTCAGAGAAACAGAAACAGATTGGAAAAATTATTCTAATGCTTTAGTCTTTGCCTTAGAAAAATATTTTAAAATACATTATGGTATAGACTTATAGATTTAGTCTAACCTGTACCTTCCATTTGGCAGATTAGTTGGAAATTTAAATTTTGGGTCAGTTAATAAAGAGTAAACTAACTGGTCGCTATTTTTTACTTTTTCTTTTGTATTGAGCCTCCATTCATGTTGTATTTCTTCTAGTCGTCCAGGAAACTCTTGTGCCCCCAGTATAGAAGTCAATGCCCAATAGGTATATTCTGTGATTTGACAGGAGTAGTTACAGGTTTTATCATCATAAGTATACCAAGCATTTGAGGGGTATGAATTTGGAACATTTTTAAAATATCCTCCTCTGGATTCATCCATTGCCTTTGCTATTTCCGAATTTTTATCTTCACCAAATTTATTAGGATACACTTCAGCATAACCATATTGTGTAATGAGGTGCAGTATTTCTTCGAGAGAAGCATCAAATCTAGGATTCCCATTAATTATTGATACTTCTTCATCATATAATTCTAAAAAAGCTGAATTTCCAATAGGTAACCTTATTGCAGAACTTGATTCTTCTTCATTCATAGCCATTAATAACCAAGCTTTTTTATCAATTAACCTATTTACTATTCTTTGATTATCAGCAGTTCCATCTTCATCATTATCCAAATATTCAGCCAATATAGATGCAGCATGAAGTACTTTCTCATTTTCTACATTTTCAGTAGCATAAATTTTAATGCCAAATACCTCTGCTGTTTTACAGAAGTATTTAAAGTAGTTCCTATCGGATTCACTTACTCCAGTTATTTTAATATATTCTGTTCCGTATTCTAAATCCAAACAATTTTCATAATTATCTTGGCATGAAAAACATAAAAAAAGTATAAATAAGTGTAAGTTTCTCATATTAATTAAAAAGTCTTTTTCTTTTATTGTACTTTATTTGAGAATTATAGTATTGTGATGACTTGTCATTTGATCCAAGTCTTTTAATATCAAAAAACTCAGGAATTTCTTTATTTTCTAACACCACATCTTTTACTAATTCACCTAAACCTGGACCTAATTTAAAGCCATGGCCTGAGCTTCCCGCAAGAACTAAAATGTCATTGTTTTTTTTATGCCAATTAACTATAAAATTACCGTCTAGGCTGTTTTCATATTGACAAACTCTAGTCTCTGAGATAGGTAGTCCTTTAAGCTTTGGGAATCTATGATATAAATAAGATTTTGTCCTTTTTACTAGATCTGGTAGAGGTATTCTATCAGAAGTATCAGGATCAAATAGAGTTGATCTCTCATCATATGCAATCTTGAAACCCTTATTTAGATGGAAAGGAATTCCGTAATATGATGGATTATTTTCATTTAAATCTAGCCAGCAAGGCATCGAATTCAAATCAAATTCTATTGCTTTATTATTGGGCACAGAAAAATAATATACTTCTTGTCTGGAAACATATGTGCTTTTCCCAAGCATTTCTGGTAAAAGTTTTCTTCCCCAAGGCCCACATGCAATTATATATTTGTCTGCATTAATTTTTTTATTATTAAAATATATATGGTTTTTATCTAGATTGCTCTCATTAATTTCAACTTCTCCAATATAAATTTTGCCACCATTTGCTTTAAAGTTTCTTACTACACTTTTACAACATCTGCTTGCAAATAAAGCACCTGCTTTTTTTTCAAAATAAATTTCATTTATATCATCTAAATTAATGTGAGGATATTTTTTGATAACTTCATTTTTTGATAGGCTTGACATTGAGTGGCCACAACTTTCTATATGTTTAGAAGAATTTTTTATGTAGTTACTATCATCCTGGCTAACAAGCCAGAGCATTCCACACTCATGGTAAAGTTTTCGGTCACTTTTATTTGAAAGTTCCTCCCAAAATTGAAATGAATTATTAGTTAGTTCAGTATATATTTTATCTTCACCATAAGCTAACCTAATAATCCTAGAGGCACCACCAGAACCTGATCTTGAATTTCCCGCTCCCCACATATCATATAGATCGACATCTAATCCCTCTTTCTGGAGGTGATATGCTGTACATGCTCCCCATATTCCAGAACCAATAACTGCTACTTTCATTTTCTAATTTTATTTAAAAATAGTTTCTATAAATATAGATTTATTATTTTTAACTGTGAGAAAAATATTTATAAATCAAGGGTATATAGGAATCATACTTTTTGTAATATTTAATATAATAGCAATGGTTTATTATCCTGGTGGGACAATTATTGATTCTACTACTGAGGGGTATCTGTTTTTCTATAATTTTTTCAGCAACCTTGGAGAGTGGACAGCAAAAAACGGTCAGTCTAATGTTTTATCTGCTTACTTGTTTAACTCCTCAATGCTTATTCTAGCACTTTCATATTCTCTGTTTTATATTTCTTTTTTAAGAATGCAATTACAGTTGGGGGATAATTCAATTTTAAGTTTTCTGCTTATTACAAGTATTATTATATCACTTACTGGATTTGTATTTGTTGCCATATTTTCCTCTGATCCAGAAACTTTTGATATTCACATACTCTTTGTTAAAATTGGATTTTATTCACTATTTGCTCACTGTATATTTCAATATCTATTTATTAAATCTATTGATGCTTTCAGTAAATTAATTACTTCAGTAACCTTAATATTTGTTGTCCTGTTATTTTTATTTATTCTAGTGATGGAATTTGGTCCAAGTCCCTTTGAAAATAACCATTCACTATTTATACAAGTAACTTCTCAAAAAATAATAGTGACTAGTATTTTAATATACTTTTTTTTCCAAGTAAGAGAAGCTAGATCCTTTAACTAATCTTTTTTTTATTGATTGCTTTACAAAGTAATTTTAGTTCTTTTTCAGAAAATTTATTATTTATATAGCATGATGAATGGAATTCATCTATGAGTTTGTTTTGTAAGAAAAGATCAATATTTGAAGATCTTACACTTGAGCCAGGCATTATTGAAATTCTTTTTTCTCCTTTTTCAGCTAGTTCATTAATGAGATTTATCCCAGACTCTGCACTTTCTTTTTGACCACTAGTTAATATCCTATCAAATCCTAAATCAATAATTTTTTCCATAGACAAAAAAGGATCCCGAGTCAAATCAAATGCCATATGAAAAGTTAAAGACATCCCTCTGGATTCTTTTACTAGTCTCTTACAGTTGACGTAATCTATAGCGTTACTTTTATCTAAAATACCAAGAACAATACCTTTACAACCTATATCTCTACAGTATTTTACTGAGTCAATCATTTCATTTAATTCCTTTCTATTATAGATAAAGTTTCCAGGTCTTGTTCTAATTATTGGATGAATAGGTATATTTTTAGATGTAGCATATTCTATATCTGAATATGGGGGAGTAATACCTCCAACTTCTTTCTTTACACATAACTCCACTCTCGAAACTTTGTGTTTAATAATTTTATTAAAATCGGTTAGATTAAAGCTGCAGACTTCTAATTTTCTTGTCAATTTTGCTTTTTATATTTAGTATAAAAAACTTTCATATAGAATTTATCTTTATTTACGATCATTTTCTCAAATGTGTTTGGAGAACTTGGGAATGCAATAAGTTTATCTGCAGTAAGGTTTTGCATAGCTATCTCTTGAAAAAACACTGTAGACTCACCCTTGTATGAATATGATATAATACTATCAAAAACATGTTCAGCCGGATCAGAATCAGTAGAATAATAAGCATTATCTCTCATTATGACATTTTCTTCAGGATTAGAAATTATTCCTACAGGGTCAAGTTTATTATTTCTTGCTATATAATATATTGCTTTTGAAGGAGGAGATAAATTATTTAATTTATCTAGCGGTCCTGTAACTATCTCAACTTTATTCAAGACAATGTTTTCTGCAGTATCTAAAAAGTTATTATAATTTCCTAAATCTATAATTGGATAAATTCCAGACGCTGATTGCCAATAAATTTTATCGTCTAGATTAAAGTTTTCATTTTTGTCTAAATTATCAATAATTGATAAATCTGTACTTGACCTGTCTATCTCGTAGTAACTGTAATGTTTTGTTAAAGGAGAATTAAATCTAAAAACATATTGGAGTGAATCATCTGCAGGGCTGTTTGCATTTCCCTCTTCAGGGTTATTAAAGTAAAGAACAAGTTTAGAATCCTCGTCTTCTAGATCAAAGCTAACAATTTGTTTATTATTTTCTCCTGGCACAAAAGCTATTCCTCTAAGCTGATCGAGTAATTCGAAATCGGTAACTTCATCTATAATTCTTCCCAAAATAAATTTTCCGTATTTATCAGTTATTGGTATGGTAAGAAAAGTGTCTGTATTCAACACTGTGAATCTTGTAAATCCAATTATACCTTTAGGCGGGCTAATTTCTGTGTATCTTGAAGAGGTGTACAACCCTGAAGAAAATAATGTATCTTCAATCTGAGTTATGGTCATTTCTTGTTCTTCAAAAGTTTCTTCTCCATAAACTTTAGATAATTTTAAATATAAAACAGCAGAGTCTAGTTGAGAGGATGAATTTGGAAGATAATAATTTTCTGAAACTTGACCAGGTTGAGGCAAAACATCTGACCCCTCTTGGAAAATAAATTGAGAATAAGCTATTGATTTTATGTTCCCAAAAATTGGATCATTATACTTTCCAAAGTATAGATCTCCATCGTCAGTCCTTACGCTGTCTAGATAAATATTTGATGCACCTAAGGGTATTTCAAGATAATGAACTTTTATTTTTTCTTTTTGATTTGATAATAATTCATCTATACCTATCTCACTTGTTTCATCGCAGTTATATAGGAAAAGAGATAAAATTATTAATAGTCTACTTGAGAATTTCATTATATAATTTATAATGTGATCCAACGGATTTTTCATCATCATCAATAGAGTGTATTTTCTTTTTTGGAGATATCTCACTTATTGTTTTTTCAACATTTTTACTTAATTCTTCTTTAGGTCTTATAACTGCTTCAGAATATTCAGAAGCTATTTTAATTAGTCCACTATAGTCTAATGACTCAAGAGGTTTAAGCATTTTCTCATTTAATTCTTCCTCATCTTCAAGTACCTTCTCAATCATTTTTTTATCCAGTTTGTCTTTAAACTCATTTTTATAAATTGAGTATATGCACTTGGTATTTTCAAAGATGTGTTGTTCTGAATAAATTGTTTTTATAAATAACGGAACCAATGAACTCATCCAGTCATTACAGTGAATGATATCTGGTGACCACCCTAATTTGATAACTGTCTCTAGAACTCCTTTGCAGAAGAACAGACATCTCTCGTCATTATCTTTATGAAATTTTCCGCTCTTATTTTTAAAAACTGTTTTTCTTTTGAAGTAATCTTCGTTGTCAATAAAATAAACTTGGAGTTTTGCGGCGGGGATAGAAGCAACTTTTATAATAAGTGGTCTGTCATCATCTCCGATTGGTATATTCATTCCAGATAATCTAACCACCTCATGGAGTCTATTTTTTCTTTCATTTATTAAACCAAATCTTGGGACTAAAATTCTAATTTCAACACCTTTCTCTTGCATTTCTTGTGGGAGCTTTCTAACTATTTCAGATACATAAGTATCGTTAAGAAACGGTTTGATTTCTGAAGCAACATAAAGCACTCTAAAATTTTTAGCCATTATTTCGGTGAATAGTAATTATTAAATGAACTACAAATTTAAATAAAATAAGTCATTTTTCAATTTTATGATTTAATCATTAATAATTTTTATTTTAGGTAATCATTAAGGCTTAGATTTGTTAATTAAAATGTAACGTTGAAAAAGCAAAATATTATAATAAACACTTTTCTTTCATTAGCGCTAGGTTGCTTTTTGATATATATAGTTTTTGACAAAATTGATCTAAAATCTTTTTATGCTAAACTCTCTGAGATAAATTATTCTTGGATTTATTTTTCTATGTTTATCTCAATTTTTGAACATGTCTTAAGAGGGTATAGGTGGAACCTTCTAATGAGAACTCCTAAAACTAATCTCTCAACTTATGTTACGACGAATGTAATGATTGTATCATATTTTTTTGCATTGTTCATTCCTAGGTTTAATGATTTTATAAGATGTTACTTGATTTCAAAAACTAATAATATTAAGGTTTCTACTTCATTAGGTACAGTAGTCTCTGAGAGAATATTTGACCTTATTTCTCTTTTTCTAATTTTATTAATTTTTATAGTTCTCGAGTTTGAGCTTTTCTATTCTTTTCTGAAGGAGTATGTCTTTATAAACATTACACTTAACCCAACTAATATTTTGATATTACTGTCTGCTGTAATAATTGTATTTATATTAATTAGATATTTTAGTAAGAACTCTAAAATGTTTTCAGAAAAGTTTGAAGAATTTAAGGCCGGCTTCTTTTCAGTAGGTAATATTTATAAAAATAAGGCCTTTATTGTATCTACAGTATTATTATGGGTTATCTACTTTCTAATGGGTTATGTTATTTTCTTTTCTTTCAATGAGACAAGTTCTTTAGGAATAAATGCAGGTTTTGCTGTTCTTATTGCTGGCTCAATTGGAATGATTGTACCAGTAAATGCTGGAATTGGAGCATATCATTTTTTAGTTGCTTCAATATTAATTAGTTATAATATCAATTATGAGTCTGGTTTATTTTTTGCCACTTTATTACATACTTCACAAATAATTTGTCTAGCAATTTTGGGTATTTTTAGTTCAATCATTTTATTTCTTAAGATTAGATCAAATGAAAAATAAACTGGTAACATTAAAAAACCTATCAGACCTTATGTCTGATTTAAAACTAAGAAAATTAGATATTGTCTTTACAAATGGATGTTTTGATATAATTCATCCTGGCCATATTCATATCTTAGAAGAAGCAAAATCTTATGGTGATGTCTTGATAGTGGGATTAAATTCTAATAGCTCAGTTAAAAACTTAAAGGGTGAATCTAGACCGATAAATAGTGAGTCCGATAGAATAAAAATTTTATGTTCTATTAAACATGTGGACCATGTAATTATTTTTGATGAAGATACTCCAATAGAATTAATAGAATTAATTAAACCAAATTTCCTTGTGAAAGGTGGTGATTACAATAAATCAGAAATTGTCGGCGCAGATTTAGTTGAAAAGAACGGAGGAAGCGTAATTATTATTGACCTACTTGGCGGTTACTCTACTTCATCAATTATAGATAGATTAGAGAAATAATTTTTTTATTAGATATTAGGTTTTATCTATTTAACCTTTAGATTTGATGTCGCTTTTTATATAAATATGGATAAAAACTTTTTAGACGTAGTTAATAATAACCTCTCCGTTTCACTTAAGAAGGTTAACATCATTAATGTGAAGAGATCCTTCACAATTGATAATTATTATGATATTGATAATACGATAATCTATCCCATCTCTGGAAACTTTCGATACGGAAAGTATAAAAAAATAATATCTAATGAAGACTGTATTTTTATTCCTGCACACTCTACTGTCTCTTTATCTTTTGGCTCTAAAAGAACAAAGACACTTGCTTATGAAGATTTTATTGATAAAAAAACAAAATATATTGATGAAGATAATAACCTCAGAAAAAATTCAAATTTAGATAGATACCTAATAATTAACCTTGATGTAAAAGCCTATGACCTAGTCAATATCTTTCATACAAAGAATTTAGATTTATCTATTCTATATAAGAATTCTCGCGTGACATCTTTATTCAAGGGTATTGCTCGTGAGGTTTATTCCAACCTTCCAGGAGCTCAAAAAGTTATAGAATCTCTTTCTAATCAGTTAGTATATGAGTTAATTAGAGATATATTATCTAGACAACCTCTTTTCTCTAGCATAGAAGAAAACTTTAAGTTTTTTAACGATGAGAAGATTCTAGATCTCTTCAAGTTTATTGAAGAAAATATTGGAAAGGAATTATCAAATAAAACATTATCAGATCATCTCAATATCTCTGAGGACTATGTTGGTCAATTTTTCAAAAACAATATTGGATTTCCCCCTCAGGATTATATTGAGCACAGGAGAATGGAAAAAGCAATAAAGATGTTAAGAGAAGATTCTGAAGCGATTAAGGTCATAAGCAATGATGTTGGCTTTAGAGATACCGCATATTTTTGTAGGAGATTTAAGATGATGTTCGGTGTTCAGGCTGGTAAAATGAAGAAAAGGTTAAATGAAATTTAGCCTTTAAGTCCTTTCCTCATCTCTGATTCTATAGCCTTTTTTAATTTACCAGTTTTAAATAGTTTATATAAAACTATAAATACAATCAAGTAGAAGATACTTATTATTCCATAACCAGAAAAGTCACTATCAAGCATAGAATTAATATATTTTGCCAAGGTTAGACTTCCAAAGCCAATCGTAAATAGAAAAATAAGGAATAGAATAAAAAATG
>CERV01021897.1_pt1 | contig 25384 bp, 26 predicted proteins | sample 530871 | NCBI WGS metagenome assembly CERV01 (sample SAMEA2621045, study PRJEB7988) | marine metagenome | biome: marine biome (ENVO:00000447); feature: deep chlorophyll maximum layer (ENVO:xxxxxxxx); material: "saline water (ENVO:00002010), including plankton (ENVO:xxxxxxxx)" | depth 50 m
TCCATCTAGCGAAAGTATTGCGAGCCTATCGATTCCTGCTTTCCTGTAAACGAACCAGATCTGATCTCCAACAAATGCATATCTAGACTGTCCAAAAACCCATTGAGGTAAGCCTATTTCTGCTTCGATATTGGTTAATGCTGTTAAATCTATTTCATTTGTGCTTTGATCAACTCGAAAAAGATTCCACCAGTTGTTTCGATCACTTACTACATGCAAGTTCCCCTGACCATCCCATTCGGGTTGAAAAAAAGATTCTGCTTGGGATTTGATTACCTTTTGGTTGCTAAGGAGCATTTCGTCTAATGATGCAATGCATAATTGAGTGTCATCCCACGGCATGTTCGGATGGTTCCATTGCACCCAAGCAATCTGATCGCCCTCTTTCGATACTCTCGGAGAGGAAACAAAATCAGGCCCTGAAACTAGAACCTTTATTTGTTGGGATCCATCTAATGGAACTGCAACAATCTCATTTGAAGGTTCTTCAGCACTTGAAGCGTGAAGCTCTCTTACGCATACGTACCAATCCTCGTTGTTAGTTATTCGACCATCGGCATATCTGTAGCTTTGATGAATTTCTGATTCGGGAGTCAACGGGATTGAATTACCTAATTTATCCAGGCGGTATAAACGTTGATCCGAATATTGGCTATACACAAGGATTCCGTTTCTAACTCTCCATGCACTGCCTCCGTATTCGTGAACAAGCGTTCTAACGTTTATGTTTTGATCTGTTTGATCTGTTCCATTACGCACAAGAACTGTGCGCCCGCCTTCATCTGGTCGCGTTTCAGCCCACCAGACATCGTCTCCATCTACAACTATTTCGCCTAGTCGTACCGCTCCACCAACCAACATTTCTGATGTGATAGGCGATTCCCATGTTCCACAAGGTTTAGTTATGGTCATGAACTCAATTATTCAGTAACTTAACAATTCGAGTGAGACCTTCTTCCAAATCGTCGTCTCCAAGTGCAAAAGATAGTCTCGCATACCCTGGAGCACCAAAAGCTTCTCCAGGGACTATGGCTACTTTCGCTTCTTCTAAAATTATTGCGGCGAGTTCAAGAGTGTTTTGTGCCTTTTTGCCAGCTATGTCGCGATCATAAAAAGCTGTGAGATCAGGAAAAGCATAAAAGGCTCCTTGAGTTTCTAAGAGTCTGACACCCTCAATGTTGTTAAGCATTTCAGTCATTGTTCTTCTCCGACGGTCAAAAGATTCCCTCATCCGAATGACGTCTTCGAGGTCTCCACTAACTGCCGCTAATGCCGCTCTTTGCGATACGTTTGCAACGTTTGAAGTTGCGTGTGATTGAAGGTTACCTGCAGCAGAAATAACGTCAGCTGGACCTATCATCCAACCGACTCTCCAACCTGTCATTGCATAAGTCTTAGCCACTCCATTCACTATCAGGCACTGATCATCTATTTCCGGTAGTAAAGCTCTAATGGAGTGATGTTCATGTCCTTCATAAGTTAAATGTTCATATATTTCATCTGCAATAATCCAGATCCCTCTTTCAATTGCCCATTTTCCAATCGCTATTATCTCCTCGGCTGAATATACGGCGCCTGTAGGGTTCGACGGTGAGACAAAAAAGAGAGCTTTTGTCGCTGCTGTAGTCGCAGATTCTAATTGCTCTACTGTGACTTTGAATTCCGATTCAATATCTGTTGGCACTTCGACTGTGATTCCTCCTGCAAGAGCAATGGCCTCAGGGTAAGTAGTCCAATAAGGGGCTGGGAGTAGCACCTCGTCCCCAGGGTCGATCAATGCGGCACATGAATTGTAAACGGCATGTTTTCCGCCGTTTGTAATAAGGATTTGCGCAGTTTCAGGTCTCCATTTTGAATCTCGTTCAGTTTTATCTACTAATGCTTCTCTCAATTCTGGGAGACCGGATGCTGGACCGTAACGGTGATTTGACGGTTCACGACAAGCAGCAATTGCCGCTTCAACGATGTGATCAGGTGTTGGGAAATCAGGTTCTCCTGCTCCGAAACCAATTACCGGTTCGCCTGCTTCCCGCAAAACCCTTGCTTTATTGGTTACTGCCATAGTGGCAGACTCAGATATTGAAGCGATTCTGTGTGATATTCGATTTTTTGTCATTATTCCATTTTCTTGTGTCTGTAAACACGAATCTAGAGCCTACGAGATGCAACAGTGAAGGGTTTATTATATTTTCTAACCGCAAGCCTCAAAATAAGGCCTTAGGTACTCTCTTGTAATGTCACCGCGAGCTTTCTGTGACAAGCCTTGATAAGAAAGACACGCCACCCGCTTAAGTTCTTCTTCACTGCAATTCAATTCAGAAGACCTAGTAAGAAAATTTTTCATTTGTGCTAAGTCTTCGATTTTTTTTATAGTTTTATTAAGTTCTTTTTCTTTGATTTCGTTTAGTTCTTTCTCTTCTATTTCGTCTAATACCAATTCAGCTATGTTTCTTCCAATTTGCACTAACTCTTCACAGTTTCTTGCCTGACCAGGTTTGCTTGGTTCTGTTTCGGCACAGCTAAGTGTCAATAACGCGATAATTACTGTTAACGAACATCTTCTTATTATTGTTAACAGCACTTTAAAAAGTCATACAGCTAAATAGAGCAAACATCCAACACGCCTCTAGCAAGACGCCCCTCATGCATGTCTTCCAAAAGTGTGTGTATTTCTTCCATTGGATAAACACGACTTACCAGTTCATCGAGTTTAAATTTGCCTGCCTTGTAAAGCTCACAGATGCGCGTTACGTCAGTATGTGGCCTCGAAGTCCCATAACGACATCCCATAATTGTCACGTCCAGGTACGCAGCGACGGTCATGAACTCCACTGTGCTCCCTAGCGGCGGCACACCGAGTATTACTAGAGTTCCTCCCCAATCCAAATAACCTATTGAAGCTTCAATTAGTGCCTTGGAACCTACACACTCAAAAACATAATTCACTCCATCAGCGCGTATTTTGCGGATTTCCTGATTTGTGTCAACATCCGTAGCATTGATGAAATCTGTAGCACCGAACTCTATAGCTAAGTCACCTTTTTCGGAGTTTGTATCAATCGCTATTATGGGATTAGCTCCAGCTATTGCTGCAGCTTGGATAGCATTTAACCCGATTCCTCCGACTCCTACGACTGCAACACTTTCGCCTGGTTTTACCTTTGCTCGGTTGAACACCGCTCCTGAGCCTGTAAGAACTCCACATCCAATTAGAGATGCTGCAGCCAGGGGTATGTCTTCGGGTATGCGGATTGCTTGATTTGCTTTCACAACTACATTTTCTGAAAAAGCAGAGATGTTAGCGAAGTTGTAATACGGTTCACCATCCAAGGAGAACGGTGTATCTCTAGCTCCAAAAGTAGATTTACACATTGTTGGTTGTCCCGCATCACAGGAGGGGCACGCCCCGCACTGGCCTAATGTCGATAGCACAACGTGGTCGCCGGGAGCGACTGAGGTGACGGCGGAACCAACCTCTGTGACAATTCCAGCTCCTTCATGACCAAGAACTAGAGGTGTAGGAAACGGTATTGTGCCGTCTATAACACTTACATCGCTGTGACAAACTCCAGCATTGACAATTTTGACGTTGACTTCTCCTGGCTCTGGTGGGCGAACTTCCAAACCTTCTACCAGCCGGAGTTCTTCTCCATCAAAAACAATCCCCTTCATTTGCAACCTCCAAACATTGAATTAATATCCTCGCGGTAATTAACCTTTAAGTCCACCTGTGCGTTAATAATGCAGTATCAAAATCACAGCCCCAAAGTGGGCAGCGACGGCTAAAACTACTAAAGAATGCCAAACTTCGTGATACCCAAAAACTTTGGGTTTAAGTTTCGGCCACTGGGCACCCAGCATAAGCGCCCCTCCTATATAAAAGATTCCTTCCAGCACTATAAAAGAAGCTGGGAAAAAGTCTATTGATCTAAAAAGGCTTGGGGCGACAACTAGAGGAAGACATCCGAGAGTAATGAATAAAGTGTTCATCAATCCTTTAGGCGGATGAAAAGGCAGGACCCTAAGAAGAATTCCTATTCCCGCTCCTATCCAAACGCTCCAAAGCATTATTTTTGCAGGAGTCCCATCCATCGCGATTAGTGCAAGCGATGAGGCCCCAGAAGCAATCATCAAAAATATTGCAGCGTGATCTAGTCTAAATAAAATTTCAAGAAGAGAGATTTTCCAGCGTCGAAGGTGAACTATTCCACTGGTTGTAAACATCGCGAACGCCCCTGCAGAAAAAATTGCAACCCCTATTCTTTCGCGGCCTGCTGGTGCGGATATAGCGAGAAATACTCCTGAAACAATAGTTAAAGGTCCTGCAATTCTGTGTAAACGGCCTCTCCATTTAGGTCTTGGGTTTGAAAGGACTCTATAAACAGAAGGCGAAACGTTTTCTGGAATTAGTTCAGCAGGAATTGCCTCATTCGCATATTCGGATTCAATCAAACTAGTCACGATAATAAAATGTTTCGTTCTCTTTTTGTTTCCCTACTACACGACTAATCGTATAGCGGCCGTAGAGAGCATTGCTGTCAATACAACTAATGTAAAGGGCATTTTTTTCCAGACTGCTAAGCCCCCTATTCCAACTCCTACTAGTCGAGCGTCTACCGCTAATGAGCCGTCATCCGAAACGGACATAATTATGATCAGAGCTGAAAAGAGTGCTGCCGGCAAAAGTGCCGTTCCTGGTGCTAAATATTTAGAGAATCTTTGACCAGTTATTACTCCTAAAAGCTTGAATACATAACTGCCTACGGACAGGGCAATAACCGCTCCCCACGTCATGAGGCTCTCTTTTTCTTTCGATGCGCTAATAATCCGGGCACAATTCCTGCAGAGGCTAGAAGTATCGGCATGCCTACTGGAGTCAGCGGTATACAAACCAAAGTTATCGTTCCTGCCACTATCGCTGTAATCTTTCCTGCTCTCGTAAGAACATGTGGAATAATTAGAGCAACAAACGCTGCTGGGAAGGCAGCGTCAAGACCCCACGATCCTGGATTCTCAAGAACCCCTCCTAATAACACTCCTAAAATTGTTCCTATATTCCAAAACGCGAAAAGGCTTATTCCCGTGAACCAAAATGACTTTCGGGAATCTTCAGTACTTTCCTGTGCGCTGGCAATCGCTATCGTTTCATCAATCACGAAATGAGCAGCTACAGCTTTTTTTAATTTTCCATTATTTAAAGAATTTGTTATCACAGGCCCGTATAAAGCATTTCTTGCTGAAAGCAAAAGGGCACTACCCACAGCTGCCGCTGGATTCCCTCCACCATCTATAACTGACACTGCTGTGAACTGCGATGCGCCAGTAAATGTAAAAATAGAAAGTGCTGATGCTTGCAAAAGCGAGAGTCCTGCGGTGTCCGCGAAAACACCGTAGGTTATACCGATTAGGCCACAAGCCGCTGCTAGCGTAAAACCGTTTTTTTGATACGCATTAAATTTTTTCATTACGGGAGTCGATCAATTAATTGGTCAATCAGTCCGTCTATTTCAGCAGCACAAGAATCAAATACCTCTTGATCCCCTGAAGCTGGATCAACCACTTCTTCCCATGATTCGATCTCCACTTCAGCAAGATTCAATTTCATTATTCTTTCAACTAAAGATCCCTCTTTGGGCAAGTCGCGAACAAGACGTGGAAGGGTTGCTGCTCGGGGCGCTACTTCCGGAAAGTTTCTTCTTATCCATTCAATGTGGCTTGGTTCCATAGCGACAACTAGATCTACTCCTATATGTTTTTCTCCAAATTGTGAACTTCTGTGCGCAGGGTCAGATATTTCAAAACGTTCAAGTGCTTTTCGCGTTCTTTGACTCATTGGGTGTCCTTCAAGAACAAGCGTTCCAGCTCCGATTGCTAAATAGTTGGGAGCTCTTTTCTCGAACATTATTCGGCCCATAACAGATCGAGCAGCATTCCCGGTGCAAAGAAAACATATGACTGGTTTTTCTGATTGATTTTCCATGCTTTCAGTCCGTTTTGATCCTGATAAAAAGTGCTTCAGCTTCGGCTGTAACCTCACCATTTGCAAGACATTTAGCTTTCGCTTTGATTCGTCTTCCAGTTGAATTTTCAAGGTGAGCTTCGAAACGAAGCTCTTGGTCTATAGGAGTGGCTTTTCTATATCGGATATCTAGTTTTCCAGTTACTGCAGGCCCTCCTCCTGCTAATCGGACTGCACCACTTAATACATCGTCAAAAAGGCCGGCAAGGAATCCGCCATGAACACGACCCTCGGGACCTTCTCTACATCTATTAATTTCTAGCTCGCCTACTATTACTTCTTGTCCGGTGTCATCTTTTTCAATTCTTACCCTTATAGGCGGAGCTAGAGGATTTCTTTCTCCTCGGAACAGACTGTTATCTCTTGCTTCAATTGTTAGACGCTTTTTTGTTAAGTCATCTATCTCTTTTTCGTCGATCTCATACCATCTAAGTCGAACTGATTCTTCTAGAGATTCATTCGCTGCATCCACATGTGTAATTGCTTTTTCCATCATTTCATTTGTAGGTGCTGATTTGTGTATTTTCAACAGCAGATCTCTCACTCGATCAGCTAACCGTATTCCGGTTTCTCTTTCGTCTTCTGACATCTTTAGTCATCTATCCTTCATATCGTTTCATCAAATTTTAGATTTCGTTAAATCAAACCGAGAATTTTACCTAAGCGGCGGCGGTGAAATAATGCATCGCCCCATGTGGACGCAAGAATCCATCCGCGCTTGAGCCATACCTGTAGATCATGTTCGACTGTGTAGCCGATCGCTCCATGACATTGAAGAGCTGATCTGCATGCAAGTTCGACAGCTTCACTCGCTAAAGCTTTTGCAGCTGATACTTCTCCTGAAACGGTGAAATTTTCCGTTGGACTTCTTCCGTTATCCATCGCCCAGCTAGCTACTTGAACCAATGGCCTAGCGAACTCAATCACTATCGCCATGTCTGAGCAGTGGTGCTTGACTGCTTGATTCGTTCCAACTGGTTTCCCAAACTGTTTTCTTTCTGAAACATAACTGACTGTCATTTCTAGAAGTTTTTGCGCCACACCTACCGCTTGTGCTGCGGAAGATAGCGCACCACGGTTAGTCATGTCTTCAACCGCTTCGGGTTCTTCCGAAATGAGTGTTTTAGGATTCGGTGACCATTCGATGGTGCCGGTTTTATAACGCGGGTCGATTGAAGTCATCGGAGTATGAATAATTTCCTTTGTTGGAACTGCATGAAGCTCATTTCCTTTACTAAGTAAAATAAGATCAGATTTTTCAACTGAAACTACTCGAGTGTCTATCGGAGAACCAACAGTCAATTTTCTAGAACCAGTCACTGATTCTTCTAAAATTTCTCTAGCCATTTCATTTTGTGCCCATCTTGTAATTAAAGGTGCCGCTACTGCTGCGTGTTCAGCCACGGGTTCAGGACAAGCTGCACGTCCCAATTCTTCTAAAATGAAAACCAGATCAGAACTGCCCATACCTAAGCCGCCGAATTCTTCGGGTATAGCAATTCCCATAAGCCCCGTTTCAGAAAGTGTTTCCCATAAACCATCAATTCCTCCTGATGATTCTTCACCAGCTAATTGGAGTGCTTCTGAAGAGCACTCTTTTTCTAAAATGGAAGCAATATTGGAAGCAAATTGCTCTTGTTGTTCAGTTGGTGCAAAACGCATCTGGCTTCCTACTTTCTCGGCAAACCAAGAACTCGTTCAGCAATTATGTTTCGCTGAATTTCATTCGTTCCTGCGTATATTGGTCCAGCCAAAGCAAAAAGGTAACCCGTTAACCATTCAGTTTCATCACTCGTATTTGAGAATTCTGTTACCAGATCGGCTCGGTCTCTCAAAATTCGTAGAGCAGTAGTGTGAAGTTCAATATCTAGTTCTGACCAGAAAACCTTCATTATTGAAGGCTCAGAATTTAGTGACTCTCCTTCTATGATTCGCGTCGCCGTTCTCTGCGCTTGCCACCGATAAGCGTGAGCTCTCACCCACGAGTTGACAACTTCTTCAGTAAGGCTGGGATCCGGTTTTGGTTCTATTGCCCCATGTAGATTGACAAGTCTTTCCGCCGCAGCTGTGAAACGGCCCGGTGCTCTTAGGTTTAAGCCGCGTTCATTGGATGCCGTTGACATGGCAACTGACCAGCCTTCTCCTTCTCCACCGAGAAGATTAGAAGAATGTACACGGCAGTCATCAAAGAAAATTTCAGCAAATGCAGGTTCACCGTCAAGTCGTTTGACTGGTCTTCGCTCCAAACCTTCCGAGTCGGCTGGTACAAGCAGGTATGACAACCCTTTATGTCTTTCAGAGTCTGGGTCAGTTCTAACAATGCAAAAAATCCAATCTGCCCAGGCGCCGCGAGAGCACCAAGTTTTCTGACCGTTTATTACAAACCATTCGCCATCTTTTTGGGCTTTTGTTTTTATTGAAGCTAAGTCACTTCCGGCATCTGGCTCTGACCATCCTTGCGCCCAGATTTCTTCTCCTGATGCCATCGCTTGTAAAAAACGATTTTTTTGTTCGTCAGTGCCGAAATCAAACAAAGCGGGCGCCAGCAAATTAATTCCATTTGTGTTGACACGTCCCGGCGCTCCTGAGTGGTAATACTCTTCTTCAAAAATCAGCCATTCAGAGACACCTAAATCTCTTCCTCCGTACTTTTCCGGCCATGCAATAACGGACCATCTGTTTTCGAAAAGTTTTTTCTCCCATGCTCTATGAAGCTCAAAACCCTCTTGTGTATCCATAGAAGGTAACGGTTCTTTGGGAATGTTTTCTTTGAGCCAGTTTCTTACTTCGATACGAAAGTCTTTTTGTTCTTTTGTCGGGTTTAAATCCATTTTCAACTTTTTCCGAATCGATCAAGTGAATTTGTTGCCTCTTCAACAATTCTTCCCACTAACTCTTCACTGTTGGGCAATTCATTTATTGACCCAACTCCTTGACCTGTAGGTAAAATTCCAACTTCTAAATGACCATCCACCATTGTCGCTTTTGTCAACATCGGTGCGTTAGCTGCAAGGGCTAGCTGGCTCCATGTTAATTTCTGAGTTTTTTTCATCCTTAAGCCTTCGGTAATCAGGCTCTTAAAGGTTGTGCCGGATAGTCGTCTGAAACGTAAAGCATTAAGCAGCGCTATGGGAAAGGCAAGTAATCGGGCCTTTTCAAGTCGTTCCACCATTTTGTTAGAAATAACTCTTTGTGGTGCACCATCAATTGCTTTAGTAACGACTGTCTGGGTAGATGAAGTCGACAAATAAACATTTTTTACATTCTCTGGGACGTCGCTTTCACTTGTTAAAAGAAATCTAGTTCCCATTGCTATTCCAGAAGCCCCCCATGCCAAAGCAGCCGCTAGTCCTCTGCCATCCGTAAAGCCTCCGGCTGCAATTACTGGAATTTCTACTGAGTCGATTACCTGCGGTATTAAGAGTGAAGTTGGAATAACTCCTGTGTGGCCACCTCCCTCAGAACCTTGTGCGATTACTGCGTCAACGCCTAACTCAGCCACCTTTTCTGCGTGTCTCGCGGCTCCAACAGTAGGTATGACTATCACGTCTGCTTCTTTTAGACGCTCAACTATCCGTTGTGTAGGTGCTTGTGCAAATGAAGCTACTGGAACCTGAGCATCGATTAAATGTTCGATTCTAAAGTCGATATCTAAAGCATCGGTTCTCAGGTTTACACCAAAAGGATTATCTGTATTATTTTTAATTTCTTCAATTGCTTTAACCATTTCATCAAAGGTAAGTGTTGCTGCTGCAAGTATCCCGAGAGCACCTGCCTGACAGGTAGCTGTGACTAAATTCGGACCTGCGACCCAACCCATACCGGTTTGAACTATCGGGTATTTAACACCGGTTAATTCGCAAAAATTCGTTTTTAATCTAGTGTCGATCATTTTTTAACAAATTCTGCTTTACGTAAGCCATGCGGATCAATTACTTCCCTAATGAGTTTAAGTTCTTCTTCTGTGGGCATTCGGGTCTCTTCAACTTTGTCTGGTACTAGCAATTCAAATCCGGTTGCGGCAATTATTTCTTCAACTTTCACATTCGGATGACAAGAAACTAACTGCATTCGTTTTTCTTGATTGGAAAAATTTAACACCCCTAAATTTGAAACGACTTGGCGAATTTCATAGTTGCTTTGTATCCAACCTGAGAGTTTAGAAACTCTGTCGTATCCTGGACCTGAAACAACATCTACTTTTTGGACAAAGCTACGGGTTGAATGATTGGGTATCCAATAACTGGTCGTGTTGTTTACCAGATTGCCGGGAGCTCCTCGAAGCCCTAAGAGTTGGGCTTTAGGTTTTTTCCAGTCCCCGATTGCAGCAAAATTCTGATTTCCGTGTGAATCTATCTGGCTTGCACCCATGACTATATGACGGCGTCCTGACCAAACAATGTCGAAAAGATCCCGATATGGCATCCACGATTCCACTAATCGTTCCGCATCTGGATCTCCTACAGGAATGGTGTTGGCAGCCAGGACAGAAACCGTGTCCGTCATTACCATGGCAGATTCAAATGTGGCTTTAGCCAAGCGTCCGGCTATCACAGGAACATTTCCTATGGGGTTGCACAAAATCTCTCCGTCCCCTCGGAAGCCGTCAGCAATTGCAGTAATACATATTTCATCGATTGTTACGTCATCAGCCATTTTGGCTCTCTTCTGTTTGAGTTTTTGAGTCAACTGCTTTTAAGTATTCTTGATGGCTAGTTACCTCTATGTATTTTTGTTTGAAGTTTTCCCAACTTTGAGGATCTTTAGCACTGGCGGCATATTCACTTTGGAAAGCCTCATCTCTGCCGTAATCAGGAGGGCATTCAGTGAAGTGAGCTCCTCTTGGAGCTTCGATTACACCGTCGATGAATAATCTCGGAATTTTAAGAGTGTGGACACTTCCTTCTTTTAGGAAGTCCTCAGTAGGGATTATCTTTTCGCAACTCATGAAAGTACGTTTGGCTGCTTTTGCAAAAAGGTCGTCGAAATACAAATCAGGACCTAAAAACTGTCCATTTCCTTGGGAGTCAGCTCTATTCATATGAATAAGAGAAACATCAAGATTTAGGGCCGGAATCGCTACCAATTCTTCACCTTTTTCTCCGTCGCTTGATTCGTAAGGAGATTCGATTGTCTTTATTTCAGGGTTCATCATGAGCATGTCACTACCTAAACCAGCTCTAGTTGGATAAAAAGGCACACGATGTGCTGCAGCTAGTAAACCTAAATAAAAAGCGCCTTCGTCCAGTTCACCAGTTTCGATGGTTCCCTCTTGTTTGGCGTTTCTAAAATGCGGTTCGAGAGGTATTGAATCAAGTGAAACAAAACCATAAATAGCTTTCCGAATCTTGCCCATGGCGGAGAGAAGCCCTACTTCTGGCCCTCCATAACTAACGATTGTAAGGTCTTTTAAATTGCTACATGCTATTGCTCGAACCAGTGACATGGGTTTTCGACGTGAGCCCCAACCACCTATGCCAATAGTCATTCCATCTGATAGTTCTTCGATGACTTCCGTTTCGGTCATTTTTTTGTCAATCACAACTTCAACGCTAGAGCAACCCACGCTATGCAACGACCTGAGATAATCTTCTAGTGTGAATATTTCTATGGACAAAACTGAAATCCTTGATTTCTCAGGTAAAACGGTGATTGTCACCGGAGGGACTCGTGGTCTTGGGCGCGTTATTTCAGAATCTTTTTTAGATGCCGGCGCGAATGTTGTTACATGCGCTCGGAATGCACCGGGGAAACCGATCATTTCTGAATTGAATAACAAAGAAGCCATTTTTTTTGAAACTGATGTGAGAAACCCTGATCAGGTTGAATCTCTTATTTCTGAGGTTTTCAAAGAGTTTGGTCGTATCGATGTGCTTGTAAACAATGCTGGAGGGGCGCCTTCAGTTAAATCTTCAGAAGCTTCACCTCGCTTTAATGAAAAAGTTGTTTCATTGAATCTTTTAGCTTCTATGCACTGTTCTCAATCTGTGTTCCCTGTGATGAATTCGCAAGAAGACAATGGTGTCATCATCAATATCTCTTCAGTCAGTGGGAGTAGACCCAACCCCACGGGAATGGCCTACGGGGCTGCTAAAGCTGGTTTGGATAATTTGAGTAAAACTTTAGCTCATGAGTGGAGTCCAAAAATACGCGTTCTGACTTTGTCAGTTGGACTTATAGAAACTGATGAATCGTCTGACTTTTACGGCGATGACGAGAAGCGTTCTAAGCTCGCAAACCATCTAGCTATGAAGCGTCTTGGAAAACCTGAAGAAATCGCTGATATGTGTATGGTGCTGGCTTCACCTTTGGCTCGCTGGATGACTGGAACCACTGTCGAGGTTCATGGAGGTGGAGAGAGTCCTTTCTATTTAAAAGAAATCTCCGATACGAGCATCGAAGAAAACTCGTAATATTTTTGAATAAAAATGCCGCCTGTCTTTCTGACTGAAGAGTCGCCGACCTACGGGGTAGTTCAATCTGTTTCACCTATGGTCAGGCGGATCGTTGCAAAAAATCCTTCTAAATTTACTTATCACGGAACCGGGACTTACATCATTGGGAATCCTAATGGAAACGAACTGGCCGTAATTGACCCAGGTCCTCGTGATGATGCGCATCTGGCTGCTCTTTTGGACGTTATAGGAAACAAAAATGTGAGCCATATTTTAGTGACACACACGCACCCAGATCACTCTCCTTTGGCTACCAGTCTCTCTGAGATCACTTCGGCTCCGACATACGGATTCGGTAAACATCCGCTGGCAGCTTCAAAAAAACCTAATGATGAGACAACGCAGGATGGTCTCGAAGGTAAGGGTGATACCGAATTTGTTCCTGATGTTGAAATAGGAAATGGAGATGTGATTGTTGGTGAAGGTTTTACTTTTGAAGCTCTCCATACACCAGGACACATTTCTAACCATTTATGTTTTTCGTTAGAGGAGGAATCTACTTTGTTTACCGGCGATCATGTTATGGGATGGTCGACGACTGTGATTCCGGCTCCAGACGGGAATCTCTCTCATTATCTTTCTAATTTACGTCGTCTTCTTGAACGCTCTGAAATGATCTATCGACCTACTCACGGTCCCGCGATTGAGAATCCTCTTCCTTTTGTTAATTCACTGATCGAGCACCGAGAGGAGCGTACGACTCAAATAATTGCAGCGATCAAAAAGGAACCAAAAACAGTTAAGGAATTAGTTGACGATATCTATTCTGGTCTTGATGAAAGTCTTCACAAGGCAGCCGGCAGTTCTGTATATGCTCATCTATTGGACCTTGCTCGTATTGGTGTTGTCTCGGCAGAGCCTGATTTAGACATGAACGCTGAATGGAGAGTCAGGTAAAATTAGGGGTGCTGACTTGAAACTGAAATGACTTCGCCTGTCATGTAGGAGGAGTAATCGCTGGCTAAGAAAACCATTACATTTGCTACTTCCCATGGTTCTGCAGCGCGTCCTAAGGCTTCTTGCTCTATCAAAGAATCTATTAGCTCTTGGTTACTGGATTTTGCAAGATTCGGATGCATAGCCAAACTCGGTGCTACGCAGTTAACTCGTATGTCGTGTTCAGCTGCTTCGATAGCAACGCATCTTGTAAGTGCCATAACACCCGCTTTTGCCGCTGCGTAGTGAGATTGACCTGCTTGTGCACGCCATCCTAAAACCGAAGCGTTGTTTACTATCACTCCTGCATTTTTCTCCTGCATTTTTTTCAATGCTGCTCTTGTGCAACGCATTGTTCCATTTAGTGTCACGTCGATGACTCGCGACCATTCTTCATCATCCATTTCAACTAACAAGCTTTGAGCTCCTAAACCTGCGTTGTTAATTAGGACGTCGATTTTTCCGTATTCTTCTATCGTTTTGTCGAACAAATTCTGCACTTGTTGTTCGTTTGTTACATCACACACAATTGAAAAAGGTTTCTCTCCATTGATCTGGGCTAATGCTTCAGAAGTGGCCTCAAGTCTTTTTTCGTGAACATCAGAAATAATTACGGTGGCTCCTTCTTCGATGCAGCGTCGTGCCACTGCAGAACCGATTCCAGTTCCTGCAGCAGCGGTTACGACCACTACCTTCTGTTCTAAGAGGTTGTGGCTTTCGACATAATTTGGAGGAGTTTTAGTTGCCATAATCAGATCCTAGATCAACTAGGCATTGTCCTGTTCTGTCTTTTCGGCCATTTCTTTCATCCTTCGCTCCAAATCTGCAAACAATGGGAGTTCTTCGACACCTATATCGGCATCTAATCTTTCGACTATCTCATCGAATGAAAAGGCTTCTCCGTCGTTAGCAGTCATTTCCCTGACTTCAGCAGGTTGGTTCCATACCGCTATTCGCTTTCCAGTGCATGTATATATCTGTGCTGTTATGTTTTTAGCAGCGTCTGACAGTAAAAATGCTGCTAGTGGTGCAATATCTTCTGGGGCTCCTGCTTCTATTTCAAAAGGGACGTTTTCTGACATTCGGGTCATTGCAGCGGGTGCTATACAGTTCGCATTTACCCCGTATCTCTTTAGAGCGAAAGCTGCACTTTTTGTAAGAGATATGATTCCACCTTTTGCGGCTGAATAGTTTGGTTGAGCTGTTGAAGCAACAAAAGCTCCTGAGGTGAAACCAAGGATACTTCCCCCTCCTTCTTGTTTACGCATTACAGCAGAAGCTGCTCTGTAAACGTTGAAGTGACCCCTGAGATGGACTCTCACGACATCGTCGAATTCTTCATCGGTCATATTAAACAGCATTCTTTCGCGCAAAATTCCTGCAGCGCAAGCAACTCCGTCTATTCGCCCCCAGGCCTCAATGGCAGTTTCAATTATTCGTTGACCTACTTCTGATTCTGAAACATCGCCGGCTACAGCAATTGCATTTCCGCCTAATTCCTTAATTTGATTTACGACTTCATCAGCCACAGCGCTTGAAGGAGCAGAACCGTCTAGTTCTACCCCATAGTCAGCGACAACTACGTTCGCTCCTTCTTTTGCGCAGAGAATGGCGACAGAACGTCCAATTCCATTTCCGGCTCCTGTCACCGCAATGTTTTTACCTGAAAGATGGCCAGCCACTTTTCCTCCTCAATATATTTTTTACTAAAAGTTATGCGGCGACACTATCGGAGGTCACCCAATCGACCTATCGTCGGAGAATGTTATCAGATAAAAAAATTCTCATTACAGGTGTAACTGGCCAAATTGGTTTTCCGTTAGCTCGTTTCTTAGCGGAAAAAAATGAGGTTTGGGGGGTTGCTCGGTTTACTGATGAACAAAACAAAGACCGTTTAGATGGAATGGGCATTCGCACTTTTACTCTCGATTTAAATTCGAAAGACTACGGAGCTCTCCCAACCGATTTCGATCATGTAGTTCATTTTGCAGTTTTTCAAGGCCCAGTAGCCAATTATGATTTGGCGATTTCGAATAATGCTGAAGCGACGGGAATCTTGATGCAACATTGTCGAAGCGCCAAGTCCGTATTGATAGCTTCAACTAACTCTGTGTACAAACCCAATGAAAACCCTTGGCATCTCTACCATGAAAGTGATCCGCTGGGAGATTCAACTGTTACCCATTCTCCTACCTATGGAATCTCTAAAATAAGCCAAGAAGCTGTCGCTAAAACCATGTCTAGAGTTCTTGACCTCCCTACTACCATCGCTCGAATTAATGCAAGCTATGGCGATAATGGGGGTCTTCCAAAATATCACTGTGCAGCAATCGCTGCCGATAAACCCATAATACTCAGAGACTCAGCCCCTTCTCCTTATAGCCCCATCCATGAGACAGATCTAGCTCAGCAGGTATCACATCTTCTTGAAGCCGCTTCAACTCCCTCGACCGTAGTGAACTGGTGCGGAGATGAAGTTGTAACTGCCGAGGAATGGTGCGCTTTTTTCGGTTCTCTCTTGGGTAAAACTCCACAACTCCTATACGAAAATGTGCCAGGTAGCCAATCAGGAGGAGCAGCAGATCCAAGTTTCAGAAAATCAATAACTGGACCATGTAAAATTTCTTGGATGGATGGAATGGCAAGCTTTGCAGAACATCATGTCAAATAAGTTTTACTGCTATAACAGAGAAAGGTTTTAACTTTTTCGAGGGGTTTAATTCTGTGATTGGAAAGTGGTCTTATGAACATTGAACATGTTGTTGACAGGATTGAGATAACAGATTTTTTTTCACGCTATGCACGCGCTGTGGATACTCGGGATTGGGATCTTTATAGAACCTTGTTCACAACAGATGCTCACATCGATTACTCATCTTCGGGAGGCCCAGTCGGTAATTTAGAGGACACCGTTTCTTTTTTATCAAAAGCTTTGGACATGTTTGAAATGTCTCAACATCTCGTCACCAACATCGAAGTGTTAGAGAAAGAAGAAAATGAAGCTGATGTTCTTGCTCTTTTCAATAATCCAATGCGTCTAAAAGGAGGAGAAATCTGGTTTGTAGGTGGAAGATACAGACATGAACTGATCCGATTAGACGCAGGTTGGAAAAGTAGGAAACTTGTCGAAGAAACTCTTTGGTTTGACAGATCTCCTTTCGGTGATCTCACTAAAGACAACTTAGAAGAAAAGGAATGACTCTCATTGGTAGATAATCGTGATGAAAGTCGTTACAAAAAATGGGAATCAGATCACGAGGAGCGAGGAACAAGTGATCTGATACCTGCTGCAACTGTTGTAATAATGAGAGATTCAGAGTCCGGTATTGAACTTTTAATGCTTCGAAAGAATTCCAAAGTTGCTTTTGGAGGTATGTGGGTTTTTCCTGGTGGAAAAATCGACGAAACTGACAAGGTTATTAATTCAGATGGATCTGTTGATGAGTTAGCAACAGCAACGAGTGCTGCTGTAAGAGAGACTTTCGAAGAAGCAGCGCTTTCTGTTTCTCAAGAAAACCTGTTTTGGTTTTCGCATTGGGTTCCACCAGCTATAACTCCTAAAAGATTTTCTACATACTTTTTTGCAACGAGACTGCTGGATGGTGATGAAGTCACCATTGATGATTCTGAAATCATTGAACACAATTGGTTTCGTCCTCATGAAGCCATCAATTTGCGTGATGCCGGCGAGATAGAACTAGCGCCACCTACTTGGGTGACCTTGAATCGCCTTATTTCTTTTACAAGTGTTGAAGATGCTTTAAAGGACCTTAATGCCAAGGATCCAACGTTCTATGAAACACATATAGCTCAATCGGTGAAAGGGCCAGTAGCAATGTGGCTTGGAGATGCGGGATATGAAAAAACCGATCCTGAAATGCCCGGAGAGCGCCATAGGCTGACGATGACTACAGATGGTTACCACTTTGAACAATCAAATAGCTAGCTTCTAACCTAATATTTATATATGGGTACTGATAATTCTCTCGAAACCGCTATAGGCCTCACGGAGGCTGAAGTTACCGAACGGATCGAAAAAGGTCAGGTTAATAATGTTCCTGACGCCCCTGTTCGTACCACTAAACAAATTTTGAGAGCAAATGTTTTAACTCCGGTCAATGGGATTATGGGAACCTTGCTTATTCTCATATTGGTAGCAGGCTTCCCAGGAGATGCTTTATTTGCAGGAGTTATTTTTTCCAACAGTGTCATTGGAATTTTTCAAGAATTAAAAGCTCGAAAAACTTTAACGGAGTTAGCTGTTCTATCAGCTCCTAAAGCGCGCGTAATTCGTGAAGGAATTACCAGAGAAATTAATATTTCTGAAGTCGTGCTTGATGACCTGATTGAAATCCAACCAGGTGACCAAATAGTTGTGGATGGCGAATTAACATATTCTGCCGGTTTAGAAGTCGATGAGTCACTACTTACTGGTGAATCTGAACCTGTTGAAAAAAATATTTCAGATGAGGTTTTATCCGGGAGTTTTGTATCAGCTGGTTTTGGTCACTACAGGGCTACGCGTATAGGTGTTGATTCATACGCAGTTGCTTTGGCTGAAGAAGCTCGGCGTTTCAGACTCGTCGATAGTGACTTGCGTTCTGGGGTAGACACGATACTTCGTTGGTTGATTATAATTATTCCTCCTTCTGTAGGTCTTTTACTTCTTAGACTTTTGACTACTGAAGATCTGTGGGAGGAAGCTCTACGTGGGACTGTAGCTTCAGCAGTTGCGATGGTTCCTGACGGACTTGTTCTACTTACAAGTCTTTCCTTCATCACTGGTGTAGTTACTTTGGCTAGACATAGAGCTTTATGTAAAGAGCTAGCATCAGTTGAAATGTTGGCTCGTGTCGATGTCTTGTGTCTGGATAAAACTGGGACTATCACAACAGGAGAAATTTCCTATACAGGATTTGAGACTCTTGATGGAACTGATCCTTCTGATGCGCTCGGAGCGATGGTAGCTGCTGACCCTTCACCTAACGCGACACTCGCTGCTCTAGGCGAACAATTTCTAGACCCCGGCTGGCACCTAGTTGATTCAATCGCCTTTTCTTCAATGCGTAAATGGGCTATGTGTGACTTTGGCAAGAATGGGTTGTTCCATTTGGGTGCTCCTGAAATTCTCTTAGGGGAAGACGATCAAGAAAATCGTAACCGTGTGGAAATTCTGGCGAATGAGGGGAAGCGTATTTTAGTTCTTACTAGATCAAATGATCCTGCTGGCAAACCGGATGAATTGCCATCAAATCGAAGTCCGGTATGTCTGATCTTTTTAGAAGATACTTTGCGAGACGACGCACAAGAGATCCTTAGCTACCTTCAAGGTCAAGGTATTCAATTGAAAGTTATTTCGGGTGATCATCCTTCAACAGTTGCTGCAGTGGCTAAAAAAGCTGGTGTCTCAACTAATGCCGAGGTGTTAGACGCTAGAGAATTATCAGAAAATCAAAATATGGACGAAATAATTGAAAGTACGTCGATTTTTGGACGTGTTACACCTCACCAGAAAAGAGCAATGGTTGCATCTCTTCAAAAGAAGGGGCACACCGTTGCCATGACAGGTGATGGTGTCAACGATGTTCTCGCTTTGAAAGATTCTGATATGGGTATCGCTATGGGATCGGGTAGTTCGGCCAGTAGGGCTGTAGCTCAATTGGTCTTGCTTGATAATCAATTCAAAATCTTGCCACGTGTTCTTAAAGAAGGACGGAGAGTTATTAATAATATAGAGAGGGTTTCTAATCTTTTCATAACAAAAGCAACTTACGCTGTTCTATTGACAGCACTTGTAGGAATACTCGGTGTTCCTTTTCCTTTTCGGCCTAAGCAACTAACTCTTATAGGAACTTTTTCTATAGGACTGCCTGGTTTCTTCTTAGCTTTAGCTCCTGATAGTTCACTAGTTAAACCAGGTTTTCTAAAAAGGGTTCTTCGCTATTCGATCCCTGCTGGCATCTCTGCTGCAATCGCAACTTTTGTCTGTTATGAAATTGTTAGGCGTTCGGATGTTTTATTGATTGAAGCTAGAACTGCTGCAACAGCTACTCTTCTATGCCTTGGTCTTGGGATTCTTGTGGTTGTAAGCAGGCCAATAAAACCTTGGAAATTATTGTTAGCAGTTTTTATGGGCTTGTCTTATGTGTCTGTTCTTTTGAGTGAGTTCGGCCGCGACTACTTTGAGATAGTTCACATGTCCGGTGGCTCATGGTTGACTACAGGAATTTGTGTTGCTGTTGGAATCTTTCCGATATTTCTTTCAGCTCGTTTTAATAAGAACTAATTCTGTTTTATTTTTAACGTCCTGCTGCTGCTGCGGCGGCTAGAGCTGCAGCAGCTCTATCAGCGGCTACCTGCCTGCGTCCGATTATCGGCGTAGTCGGTGCGAATCCTGCAGTAGCTCTCTCTGCTTCTGATTCTCCACCCCAAAACCCCAACTCTCTGTTGTCACGAGCATATTGTTTGCAATCAACCTGCACTTCACAATCCGCGCAGATCTCCTTGGCTTTTGCTTCACGCCTAACTCTTGCTTCAGGTCTTTCAGCAAATGGTGCAAAAAACAAACTACTCTCGCCTTGACACAAGGCATTTTTCATCCAGATTAGAACTCTTGAATCAATAAAAAAGTTCGTTGCTATATCAGTCATGCAGACCGGCCCTCCTCCGTTCTACTTTTCGGAGTTTTACCCCGAGCGCGCGACTTTAGGTAATACAAACTGTTTTGAACAGAGGTTTGTAATAATAATTACAGAATGATCTATCTGTAAAACAGATTGGGTTTCAGTTTATGAACAAACTTTTTCGACAACCAGCTGCCATCAAGATGACATCAGGTAAAACGCGTGCCATAGTCATTAGGTGAAGAATGAAACATTGAACAGTGAAAAGGTTCCCGGAACTTATTTTGATGATTTGACAGTGGGGCAGATTCTTCCCCCTTCGCCTGATCTAACTATCACGTCCGGCGAAATCGCGATGTACCAGTCAATTTGTGGGGACCCTTTGCCTACTTCTCTCAGTCTTCCATTAGCAGAGAAAGTAACTGGCGTTTCAAAACGTGTCATAAATCCCGGTCTATTAATGCATTTTTCAATCGGACAAAGCACTGTTGCTACAAAACAGGTAATAGCAAATCTTTTCTATCGCGGAGTTTCTTTCAAAAGACCTGTCTTTGAAGGAGAGACCCTCCATACCGAAGTAGTAATTAAAGGTTTAAAAGATTTAACCCTAAGAAAAGACAGATCACCAAGGGGACTCGTTCTGCTTGGTATAACAACCACTTGTGTAGATGATGATTCAATTTTGGTTGATTATGAACGGTGTGCGATGATCAAAGCGCGCAACCCTGAACACCTTCCAGGGCACTGTGACGACCTTGGATCGGTAGAAACAGAAATAGTTTTAGACAACTGGAAGTCTTTAGTTCCCATGTCTTGGGACCTCTCACACCTAGTCGTAAAAAATCAAGAGGATTGGGTCGTTGGTATGAAGAAAATCGATGATCTATGCGACACAGTAAGTAATGCAATGGAATTAGTTCGTCTAACCCAAAACCAGGCCCCTGTTCATCGCAATGCGGATACTTCACCAACAGGTGAAAGACTCGTGTATGGCGGTCACACTGTAGGCCTCGCTCAAGCGTCCCTGAACCGACTTGTACCAAGAAACGCTACTATTTTGGGTTGGCAGTCTTGCGACCACTTAGGACCTGTACATGAAGGAGATGTTCTATCTTTTGAACACACTCTCTTAGATCAGGAAACATTAACTAATGGGAAAATTAGTGCAATAAAAACTGAGGTCTTTTGCATTAAGGGTGATGAAAAATCAAATGTTCTCGATTGGAGACTCGTGACTTTTGGAGCCTAGAGGATGAAGAGCGATCACTAAACTGTGAAAATAAGATCGTGGTCGGCTAAGTTTCCTATTTCGGCTGCACTCAACTTCAGATTGTCAGCTAAAACTTGTTCAGTATGTTCTCCCAATAGCGGCGCTTCGAGAGCATTTCGGTCGCCTGCTAATGGACCCCCAAAAGATAAAGGAGACCCAGGAACTAAGTGTCTTCCTACCCCAGGTTGATCGATACTAGAAAACATTGGATTCTCCGTTGAGCACCTAGGGTCTTCATCGAGCATTTGCCTGAAGGTCCTGTATGGACCCCAACACACTCCACATTCATCAAGCCGTTCAGAAATTTCTTTTAGGGTTAAGTTTTCGAACCACGGACTAAACAAACCTGCAAGTTCTTTCCTCGCTTCAAAACGCACTCCTTCATCTGTGAAGTCAAAGCCGTGTCTTTGAGATAGTAAAGCAACCTCCTCCTTAGTCTGAGTTGCTTCTATGAGCCCATCCCACTGTTTTTGGGTAATAGCCACAACCATCACATGTCGACCGTCGCTACTCAGAAAATCTCTTCCAAAAGCTCCATAAAGATCATTACCAAGTTTTTTTCTTTCAGTCCCACCTAATTCAACTTCAGTAAGATCTCCCCTCCACGCGACTGCAGCCAAGGCAACATCCGACAAAGCAAGGGTTACTAACTGTCCTTTTCCAGTTTGTGCCCTATACCGATCGGCCGCAACAATACCTAATGCTGCAGTTTGGCCACAGATAAGGTCCCAGGCAGGTAGTGAATGATTGACGGGTCGAGAGTCTTCCTCATGGCCAGTGATTGACGGAATGCCAACTGCACAATTGATTGTGTAATCGACAGCTGTTGTACCATCATGACTTCCCATGATCGACACCATGACAAGATCGGACCTTTTTTCCGAAAGTTTTTCATAGCTGAGCCAACCCTTTGAAGGAAAATTGGTTAAAAAATTTCCTGAATTAGCTATAAGTTCAGATAACAAACTTTGTATTTCAGGAGCGCGCAAATCTGCTACTACCGATTTCTTTCCACGGTTTAAACCGTTCCAATAAAGACTGACCCCATCTTTGGTGAGAGGCCAACGTTTATAATCGATCCCTCCACCGAGTTGATCGAATCTGATTACCTCAGCACCCATCTGAGCTAATGTCATTCCTCCAGAAGGAGCAGCGACAAAAGCCGACCCTTCAACCACAGAAAGGCCTTCTAGTGGAAGAATCAAATCTGCCCCTGTTCTCAGCTTTGAGAGCGGATTACCGACAAAACTTCGTCACCATGTGTCTGGAAATCTGTGATTGAGTCCTGATCCCAAATAGCAGCAACCAATCCTTCAGGAGAAATTAAGAAACTCGTCCTTATGGGAAAAGCTGCAGCTGGGTCTTCTACGGACCGAGCTACCCCATAAAGCTCTCCTATTTCTCTCTCTGGGTCGGCTATTAATGGAAAGGAAAATTCTTGCTCTTCGAAAAATTTCTTTTGTTCTTCTACTGTGTCGAAACTGGCACCGACTATTACGGCTCCTAGGTTCGAAAATTCTGAAGCTCTATCACGGAGCCCCTGGCCTTGGATCGTTCAACCCGGTGTTGATGCTTTTGAATACCACCAAAACAAAACCCAACTTCCCAAAAAATCAGCGAGGGATAGGGTGTTGCCATCTTGATCAAGTGCTGAAAATTTTGGTGCTTCGTTTCCTACTTCAAGCATTGCTCTCCTTTTTTTATACCGATAACAATAGTGACCATAGCTTCCCAAGTCTCTAAAAGGGCTTTATTAAGCTAACCAAGAAATCGCTTGAAGTTCGCTATAGGCCTTTAAACCCCACGTACCGCGATCTCGACCTATTCCGGACATCTTAAATCCTCCAAAAGGGGCTTCCATGTGGGGTTGGATGCTGTTAAGAGCAACATTTCCGCTTTCCAAACTTTGAGCTATATGGTGCGCTCTAGCTGTGTCCCCGGCGTACACGTAACTAAATAGCCCGTAGTCAGAGTCATTAGCCATTTCAATCGCTTCTTCATCATTTTCGTGTGGCAGCACCACAACAACTGGTCCAAAAGCTTCTTCACGAACGACGTGCATGTCAGTTGTGCAATCAGCCAAAAGTGTGGGTGCTACAAAATAACCTTGTTCATCAGGTCTTTCACCCCCACAAACTAATTTGGCGCCCGAGTCAACGCCAGAGGAAATAAATTTTTCAACATTGTCCCTCTGCTGCTCCGAAATCAAAGGGCCGACTAAAGTATCGCGTTCTCTAGGGTCTCCCATCTTGAGCATTCCCGCTACAGCTTCGAGAGTCTCTACTGTTTGATCGTAAATATTGCGATGGCAAATGACTCGTGTGGGTGCGGTGCAAATCTGACCACTATGGAAACCCCAAACACTTGCTATGGCTCCCATTGCCGCATCTACACTGGCGTCCTCAGTCATGATTAGTGCACCCTTACCCCCTAACTCCATAAGAACGCGTGTCATAGTTGCCGCTCCACTTTCGTAGATTGACTTACCAACGGAAGTCGATCCAGTAAAACTGACCATGTTGACATCTTTTGATGCAACCATCGCTGCCGGGACTTCAGGGCCAGAAGAAGTAACAATATTTATGACCCCTGGTGGAAAACCCGCTTCATTTATCGCTTCACCCAATCTCAAAATGCCAAGTGGGTCTTGTGGCGCTGGTTTTATGATGCAGGTATTACCCATCGCTAAGGCCGGTGCTATTTTGCCCGCCACGTTAGTAAGAGGGAAGTTGTAAGGCGTGATGCATAGAACAACTCCAACTGGTTGATGGTATACAGATGCTGCCACAAGACCTGCGGGTCCAAGAGCAGTCGCTCCTTGTTTAGTGGGAAGTTCAGAAGAATCTATTCGTTGTGGTTTCGAGTAATAGCGGAAACGGTCAATAAAGCCTCCCGCTACTTGCAGAGTTTCTGTGATATTTATAGTTGATCCGGTCTCTGCCTGGACCAACTCAACCCACTCCGGGGTTTTCTGTTCAAGCACGTCAGCAAGTTTTCCAAGTAAATAACATCTCTGATCCATCGATGTATTTTTCCAGCCGTCTAATGCATCTCTTGCGGCTGCCATTGCATCAGTTGAATCACTCAGAGATGCTTCCGGAGCGTGACCCACTACCTCCATGGTGTAAGGATTAACCACTGGGTACGTTCCTGAGGTTTCTACCCACTCGCCTCCTATAAGCAATTTCCATTGCTCTTGCGGGTCTATTTTCGTCATCATTCCCCCTAAGCCCATTTGAGTATGCTCAAAAGTTCTTTACTAACCTCTGCATTTACTACTTTAGTAATCCATTATTAGTAAATATCAAGGATAGAAAACTATATGCAGAATAATTCGAACATTTCAGACGGAAATACATACCATCGCTCTTTTTTTCTCGATGAAAAACTATTCGAATACATCTTGGGCCACACTTCACAACCCGATGAAACACAAAAATCTCTTATCGAAACTACATCTAGATTGGGACGCGTTTCTGCCATGCAGGTCGCGCAGGACCAAGGTGTTTTTCTTTACATGATAGTCGCTGCAATCAGACCCGAATTTGCTGTTGAAATAGGAACTTTCACGGGTTATTCATCTTTGGCCATTGCAAAAGCTCTACCGCCGAATGGAAAACTATTATGTTGTGATGTTTCTGAAGAATGGACTTCAGTAGCTAGTGACTACTGGAAAAAAGCCGGTGTAGCTGAAAAAATTGATCTTGTTATTGCACCAGCGAAAGAAACTTTAGCTAATTTGCCCGATGATAAAAAAATCGATTTTGCTTTCATTGATGCAGATAAGGGTGGTTACAAGGAATATTATGAACAGATTGTGCCTCGATTGTCAGATCATGGATTAATAGCAATCGATAATGTTTTATGGTCGGGCAGAGTGGTTGACCCAAAAATTTCTGACGAAGATACTGTCTCTATCCGGAACTTCAATGATCACGTCTATCAAGATGACAGAGTCTCTTCTGTAATGCTCTCGGTCGGTGACGGACTGACTCTAGTAAAGCGCACTAATTAAAGTTTTTATGCAAAAATAAACAAGGTCTATTTCTGCCGGTTAGGATCTCGGCAGATTCGATAAAAA
>CERV01024121.1_pt1 | contig 25340 bp, 22 predicted proteins | sample 530871 | NCBI WGS metagenome assembly CERV01 (sample SAMEA2621045, study PRJEB7988) | marine metagenome | biome: marine biome (ENVO:00000447); feature: deep chlorophyll maximum layer (ENVO:xxxxxxxx); material: "saline water (ENVO:00002010), including plankton (ENVO:xxxxxxxx)" | depth 50 m
CCAGGATTAACAACTCCAAAAATTGGAGAAAGTATGTGTTCCTGCAATCTCGCGACATCTAGCTGATCAACTAAATTATTTCTGTTAGATTTTGGAAGAAGCATCTGGTAGTTCTGACCATCTATATAGAGCGCAACTTCTCCATCTTGCTTAGGTGAAAAGTCTTCAGACTTTTCAATTTCACACACCGAATTAATTGACTTCAAGAGTTCCTGACTGCTTCTATTTTCAATGTCACCTACTCTTCGATGAAAGGGCAGAACCAACATCTCATCGTCTGGAAAGAGTACCGCCAGCGTTGATTCCAAAGCTTTGTTGTGATTCTTTGATTTTTTCAGAGCCTCTTCGGCAGCAGCCATTCGATGATGCCCATCAGTTATATACAAAGTTTTATTGTTTACTAGTTCTGATAGTTCTCTTGCTGTTTCGCCAACAACTCTCCAAATAGTCTGCTTCATTTCACTATCCTCAGTTATTAGAACTGGGTTATTTGAAGTGCAATTATTTATGGCTTTGTTTAGTTGTTCATCATTCTTACACGTCAAGGAAATCGGACTTGATGAAGCTTCAACTGTTACAAGGTGACGTGACATCAGATCAGAACGTTCAGGTCTCACTTCTTCATGTTTAAGAATTCGTAAACTTCCGGTGTCTTCAACTGGAACTAAGCCGACAATCCCTGTTTGTGAATGAGTCTTTCCATTGTGAGGAATATCGATTCTATAAATAAAAAGAGACGGCTCGTCAAAAGTCTGGTACACGTTAGTTTCATAAAGATGGTCCATCGCCTCTTTACAGTCATTTAGGAGTCCTTCGATATCGTTTTGTTTTTCGGTAGGTAGGTCTTCAAATGATCGGGTGACATTTAGGAAACTGAAAGGATTTTCGGAAGTAATCACTTGTCTTTGTTCAGGAGTATAGGCATCGTATGGACCGGTGGTTACTTTTTCTACCCACTCAGGTTTGATAATAAGACCTGGAAATCCTTTTAATCTCGACATAATCAGCGGTTGCTTGATTGGACGTGAATGATGTGATCTATTTTTCTAAGATGAGTAAGTGCAGTTTCTGAAACGTCCCCTGAAACGTCGATAATTGCCAATGCAGCTTTCGAACCTTCGAAAATTTTATTTTCCATTGTTTCTACGTTTAGGTCTTCTTTTCTCAGAATTGCGAACACTTCAGCTAAGACTCCGACCTTGTCATAGTGTCTAATAGTCAGCGTCGAGGTCCCCACGCGTTCTTTAGCTATATTCACACAGTTGATTACATTTCCTTCGCGAAATGCATCTATAACGCGAATTGTTTCTTCTACCGTTGCGTTTTGGGCTTGTTGTGTAGAGGCGCCTATGTGGTGAGTCCCTATAACATTTGGATGTTGGGCTAGTTCAGACGAAAAGTTTCCTGTTCCCGTAGTTGGTTCGTTGCAAAAAACGTCCAGACCTGCCCTAATATTTTTTTCGTTAAGAGATGCAATTAGAGCAGCCTCATCAACAACTTCCCCACGACTTGTATTGATTAGGATCGAATTAGGTTTCATAAGTTTCAAAAAATCTTCGTCAACGAAATTTTTTGTTTCGGATTTACTTGGGAGATGGATAGAGATCATATCTGATTCACTAATTAGTTCTTCAATAGTGTCGACGAGTTTTATACCATTTGAGCGGATTTTCGATTCTGTCTCAGGTTTCCGTGAAGCTTTTTTTGCAAGAACTGTTATTCCAAAAGAACGGGCTCTTTCGGCTACTGCTAAACCAATTTCACCTAATCCCACAATCCCAAGAGTTTTGCCAAATAGTCCTTCAGCGTCACTATAGATTTTTTTATTCCATCTGTTTTCTTTCAGATCAGATGTAGCAGATGGGATATGGCGATCGATTGCAAGGATAAGGCCCATAGTTAGTTCTGCCACTGCGATTGAATTTGTTCCGGGCACATTGCATACATAAATTCCCGAATCTGCTGCCCCTTGGCAGTCGATTGTGTTAATTCCAGCACCTGAACGAACAACAAGTCCAAGAGAATCAGATTTGTCGAAAACTTCGGAAAGTACTTTTGTGCTTCTAACGACAAGAATCTCGATACCAGAGATTCTTTCTGGTATCTGCTCAGCTTTCAGGTCAGGTTCGACGATGCATTCATAGCCCTTTTCACGTAGGACTTCAATTTTGTCCTGTGGTAGTTCATCAGCTATAAGAATTTTCATTTTTCCTCCTCAGTGCGCTACAACCGGCTATAAAACGGGAAGTAGGGACCCTTGGGATCAATACCAGTCTAGTCCTTATCTAAGATTTTCTAATAAATTTTTTTATCGGCTGCGTGGAAGGCCAAGATGCCTTTCAGCGATGTTATTTCGGTTGATTTCGCTTGTTCCCCCATAGATCGTTGTAACTGGAGCGTGTCGAGCGTCATAGTCAATCCACCCAGATGCTGCTGCATCTTCCGCACCGAAACTTAAAAGGCCTTCGGCTCCTGCCATTTGTTGGAACCAACCAACTACTTTTTGGTATTCTTCAGATGCATATATTTTTGCCATAGAACCCTCTACTCCTGGCATTCCTCCGGTTGCAGCTATCCATGCTGCCCTGAGAGTTAGTAGTTGTCCCACTTGGTTGATTATCGCTGTGCGGGCAATTCGTTCTCTCATAAGAGCATTATTGATCATTAAGCTTTTGTTTTTAGAAGACGTAGTTTCTGCCCAGTTGATTACATGTTTTAAAAGCGGGACTGCAGGGTTAGTTCCTCCCATAACGCCTCGTTCTAATGCCAAAGCAATTCCCATTACAGACCACCCATCGTCTACTTCACTTAGACGCCATTGGTCTTCTACTTCTACATTGTCATAAAAAGTTGCATTGGTTCTTTCTGAAGCCATAGTTGCGACAGGTTGGATTTCAATTCCTGGAGTATTCATAGGGACAAGAAACATTGTCATCCCTTTATGTTTTGGTACCTCGGAATTAGTGCGAGTTAATAAGAGAACCCAGTCTGATTCATGGGCCATAGTCGTCCACATCTTTTGTCCATTGATAATCCACTTATTTCCGATTTTTTCAGCTTTAGTGGTGATGGAGGCAACGTCTGATCCGTAATCTGGCTCGCTGTAACCGAGGCAACAATTATGTTTTCCAGAAAGCAGCTTATTAAGAACTTCCTCATGGTGAAATTCTGTTCCAACAGCATTGATAACGCCGGCAACTAACATTGTTACTGCTAGGCCGTCATATGGCGCGCCGGCTTTTTCGAGTTCATTGAAAAGAAGATACAACTCGACTGGATCGCGATCTCCATAACCTGGGACCGCTCCTGCCAGTAAACCCTCTGAGGCTAGTGATTCATTAAAACTTTTGTCGTTGAATGTTCCCGTTTCATGCATTTTTGAAATTATTTCAGTAGTGAGATTCTCACTAATAAATTTTTTGACTTGGGATCGGAAATCGATTGCTTTTTCTGAGAGTTCAAAATCCATTGTCAACCCTCTTTATCTTCTAGAAGAAGGTCTGCTAGATGGAGGCATTCATCCGAAGGGCTATTAATAATTTGAGACCAAGCCCTAGCTTTGCGATAAAAAAGTTGTATATCGTATTCTTCTGAAAAACCGTAACCGCCATGATAATGAAGGCCACGATCAGTCGCCTGTAACGAGGTTTCTGCCGCAAAAATTAGCGACATAGATGAGAGAGTGGCAAAATCAGAAATTTCATTATCAGTTAAATTTATTTCTCCAGTTATTTCTCTATCTCCTGACCATGCCGCTTTATTCACTAGTAGGCGAGCTCCATCACATAAACCTGGTAGATCTGCTAATCCATGCTGAATCGATTGAAAACTGCCAATTGGCTTCCCAAACTGGTGGCGATCTTTTACGTAGCTGACAGTCATTTCGATTGAACTACGAGTTATGCCAACCAGAAAAGCTGAAATTAGAGTTTTCCATTCGTGCAAACCCCTCTTGAAAACTGAAGTTGCTTCCACCCCTTCCGCAATGACAGTCGCATTTTTGATTTCACGGTGGGCGATTGGAAGATCACCGTGATTGGGTAAAGACTTGTTGGGAGGTTCATCTTTTAGTAGCAGTATCTTGTCTTCATCTAAAGCTATTAATCTGTTTGCTATAGAACCTGTTGGAACTGATTTAGCTATCCCGTTTTCTACTGGTCGAAGGACTAGGCCTGCTATAAGATTCCCAGTCAAAATTTCTGATTCAAGTGCGTTTAACTTTTCCAAAATTCTTGAAGCCACCACATGATCGATAATAGGAAGAGGCGCAATTTGGGCTCCCGCTTCTTCGGCAACAATAACAAGGTCAGATAATGAAGCACCTCCACCGGCGGGGAGTGAAACGCCCATTCCCGGTGCCCCGGTTTCTGATAGACGCTCCCACGCTTTTGGATCAAACCCTAAAGGCATAGAGTTTCTAACACTTTCAGGCCCAGTCTGTGCGGCAAAGAAACTGGAGAAAACATCTTGAATAGCTTCTTGATCTGCGCTCATTCCCAGGTCCATAAGTAAATCTTATCTAGGCTCCGTTAGTGGAATTGCATGGGGAGTAGATAGTGTCCGCTTATGGAACAAATAATAAAAGGCTCAGAGGGCATTGACGTTGAACAAATTGACACACAGGTGACAATTACGATTAATCGACCGAATGTAATGAACGCCATGACAACTCAAATGTTTGCTGATTTTGGAAGAATTTGTAGAGAAGTGTCTCGAAGTGAAAGTGTGAGAACTGTTGTTATTACGGGAGCTGGAGGAAATTTTTGTTCGGGAGCCGATGTTGGTGGCCAAGGAAGTAAAGCAAACTCTGAAAAAAAACAGGTTCATTTAAAGAATATGAGGCAGATTAGTGAGTCTGTTCTGGCTCTAAATGAAATCCCGCATCCTGTTATTGCAAAAATAAGAGGTGTAGCAGCAGGAGCAGGGATGAATCTCGCGCTAGGTTGTGACATTCTTATTGCCTCAGAGACAGCTAGATTTTCGGAGATTTTTGCTCGAAGGGGATTATCTATTGATTTCGGTGGTTCCTGGCTTTTACCAAGACAAATAGGTTTACATCGTGCTAAGGAATTGGTTTTGCTGGCTGATGTAATAGATTCCACAGAAGCTGATCGAATTGGCCTAGTAAATCGAATAGTCACTGAGGAAGATCTAGATAATACCGTCCAAGATTTAGCTGATCGTTTGGCTTCAGGACCACCAATCGCACTTTCAATGAGTAAAAAATTGTTAAACGCTGGAATTACTTCCTCTCTAAGTCAGTCCCTTGAAGCTGAAGCGCAAGCGCAATCAGTTAATTTCGAGACAGAAGACATAAAAGAAGCCGCCGTAGCGTGGCTCGAAAAACGTCCCGCAGATTTTAAAGGCAACTGAATAAAAGCTCAGATTGTTTTTGGAGGAAAACCTGGTCCTTCTCGATCTTGGCCCGACATGTCAGCGTTTAGTCTTGCTTTTTCCATCAAAGTTTTAACCACATCCTCGAGTTCTGATGGTTCGTCACCTTGAGTTTCGCTTGGGCCAAGATGCCATCCTTCAGCAATTCCGAGTTTGTCACCACGGATGTCAAATACACGACCAGTTACATTTTGAGCTTGTTCGCTGCAAAGCCAAGTCGCAATTAGGGCAATCCATCTTGGCGACATGGATTCACGGATTTCATCACTGACTCCGTCAGTTCCCCCCATTAAAGGTTCGGTAAGACGAGAGATTGCTGTTGGGGCCAAGCAATTAACAGTTACCCCATATTTAAAAAGTTCTTGTGCTGCAATAACACTAAAAGCAGCAATTCCAGCTTTTGCAGCGCCATAGTTTGTTTGCCCTACATTCCCGTAGATGCCTGAAGGTGATGAGGTGTTAATCACACGACCAAAAGTTTCGCCGCCTGCTTTAACAGACTCTCTCCAAAAAACTGAAGCATGATGAGTAGGAGCAAAAGTTCCTTTCAAATGGACATTTATGACTGCATCCCAATCATCTTCAGACATTGAAAACAGCATTCGGTCTCTTAGAATCCCAGCGTTGTTTATTAGTATGTCTATTCGACCCCACTTATCAACTGCTTCTTCAATCATTGACCCCGCAGCATCAAAATCTGCAACATTACATCCATTAACTATCGCTTCACCACCCATGCCTACAATCTCATTTACTACTTCTTGAGCAGGAGTGAGATCCTCGCCGCGTCCTGATTCATCTCCTCCCAGGTCATTGACTACTACCTTTGCCCCTTCGCTAGCAAGCATAAGTGCGTGTTCGCGGCCTATTCCTCTCCCAGCACCGGTAACTATTGCTACTCTGTTTTCGCAAGATTTATTCATCAATGACCTCCATTTATTATTTCTATTTGCTGACGATACAACCCATTATGAAAAATTCGTTTAAGAATTTAAAGTCTCTCAAATTTTTCGAGATCCAAGGTCCAGGCTGAAAGATTTTCGTAGCCATTTTCGGTGATCAGCACTTGATCTTCTAATTTGACTCCTTGCCCACCTAAACGAGATCCAACATAAGCTTCAACAGTTAGGACCATTCCTGGCATTAGAACGCCGTCATACCCGGACTCTTCCCAAGAATCTTGGAAAACAATGTCAGGGTATTCGTCGCATTGTCCAACACCGTGAAATAAGCATGAATAGTGTCGGTAATCTTCGACTGGCGGTGTCCAAGATTTATGGGTCAGTTCATGGAATGTAGTTCCAGGAGTGAGTAGATCGATGTTTCTGTGCATTTGCTCAACAGCCAATGAATGGACTTCGCTTTGTTGCTTGTTTGGTTTAACGTCTCCGCAAATCCAAGTTCTTGAGATATCGGTCATCATCGAGTAAGGACCAACAAAGTCTGTGTCGAAAGCTACAAGGTCACCTTTATTTATGACGTTACTACTTGATTCTTGGAACCAAGGGTTTGTTCTTTCCCCCGCTGAGAGCAATCGGCATTCCATCCATTCTCCTTGGCGTGAAAGCATTTCTGACCACATTGTTGCCCAGAGTTGGTTCTCAGTCATATTTGGTTCCATTGTTTCAAAAGTTTTTTGGCAGGAAATACGGGTTGTTTCCACAGAACATCTCATTGCTTTGATTTCATCATCAGATTTAATCATTCGAGCTAATTCCATGATTTGAGTACCTTCAACCAAATCTAAACCCGCTTTTTGGAGGGAGTGAGTTCCTGCAATAGTTGTTACGTCCACTGCTAAACGACTGTTTCCACCTCCGTGTGTTTTAATTAGATCAGCTATTTCTGAAGCAAATTTCCGCGCCTGTTCTTCAACTCGATCCCCTGCAATGAAATAGAAAAAAGGTCTTGCAGGTCTAACTTCATCCACCAAGTGATTATGCGCAGATAAAAATTCACAGTTCGGATAATCAAATTGAATAAGCGGACCATCCGTTGCTAAGAAAACGTATCTAGAAGGGTTATGGGTTATCCATAACTGCATGTTTGGTGAATAAGTTGCGTACATCTGATTCATTGGGTCAAAAAGTAAGATTCCTGCCAGGTCGGCTTTTTCCAGCTCAGAGCGAATTCTTTTAACCCTGTATTCCATCATTGCTTTTTCATCAGGCAATGCCAGTCCGGCTTCTGCCCATTCACTTAGTGCAGGTTCACCAGGACCAAGGACCATTCTGTGTCCTGTGGTCGAAGCCTTACGTATGAGTGGATCGTTAGGGTCTTCAAAAATTTTGTTCTGTGTTCCCATACAATTTATTTCCTTTAACTGCGCATACGGGACCCCTTAGGGTCGAATAGTGGTTCATTTATTCTTTTTGCTTCACGGAGTGTTCCCAAAACTTCTATTTCAAACCCTTCACATATGTCTGAAAGTTCTGAAGGAAGGTAACCGAGAGAACATGAAGCTTGGGACCAATGTGCGTATCCTCCAGAAGTGGCCCAACCTACAACTTTGCCATCATGCCAAATAGGTTCATCACCGAGCACATCAGAGTTGTCGGCATCAACTACAAAGGCACTGAGTTTCCTCTTTGGCCCATTTTTTAATACTGCATTAAGTGATTCTTTGCCTACAAAATTTTCTTTATCAAATTTTACAAAATTATCTAATCCAGCTTCTAAAGGATTGTAAATGGGTCTGTATTCAGTAGCCCATGAACCAAAGTTTTTATCAAATCGCATACTATCCAACGCACGGAGTCCGAAAAGATTTAGATCAAATTCTTTTCCGGCATCAGTTAGAAGTTCGTAAAGTTGTGACTGAAGTGACGATGGAACCCATATTTCGTAACCAAGATCGCCAGTAAAAGTTATTCTTCCTACTAAAGCTGGAATCATTCCGATCGACATATTTTTAATGTCCAAGAATCTGAAGCTCTCACTTGATACATCTTCGTTTGTTATAGAACTTAAAAGGTCTCTGGAGGAAGGCCCCGCAATTGACAAGCCAGTCATATCATTACCTAATGGTCTGTAACGAATAGCCCGGTCACCTTCGATTTGTTTAAGGAACCATCTCTGGTGGTAACCCTCTGCAATCCCTGAACCAAAAAGAATGAATTTTTCCTCTCCTGTAATCTGGTCAGTAAGAGATGCCACAGTGAAGTCTCCTATCAGTTTCCCTGTCTCGTTTAGCATCGGAGCGAGGGCCATCCGACCATTTTTGGGAATTTTGTTGGTTAGAAGTTTTTCTAAAAGTTCTCTTGCTCCAGTTCCGCTAAATTCGTGTTTTGCAAAACCTGTTATTTCCATAAGTCCTACATTTTCGCGTACACCTCTAACCTCCTCGGCTACTGCTGGAAAAGCATTAGAGCGTTTGAAGGTAACTTCTTCTATGGGTGATTTCCCGATTTCTTGGAACCAAAGGGGGTATTCAAGTCCGTATGCGGAACCCCAAACAGCATTAGCTTCGGTTAGTTTGTTGAAGATTGGTGAAGTGTGAAGCGGCCTACCCGCCGGTAGTTCTTCATTAGGAAAACTTATCTTGAAACGCCTGCTGTAATTTTCGATTACTTTTGTCAACGTATAACCAGGTGTGGTCCAATCGCCGAAACGTGAAACATCCATTCCCCAAACATCAAAACCTGGGTCGCCATTAGTAATCCAATTCGCCATCGCCAATCCGACACCTCCACCTTGGCTTAGACCGGCCATAACGCCACAAGCAACCCAGTGGCCTCTTTGTCCTCTAATGGGGCCGATCAACGGGTTCCCATCAGGAGCGAATGTAAATGGTCCGTTGATAACTTGTTTGATTCCGGCATTTGCATAAATGGGGAAATGTGAAAAACCCAATTCGAGAGAAGGGGCGAGTCTTTCTAGATCAGGGGTAAGAAGTTGAGCGCCAAAATCCCAAGGTGTTGATTTGGTTTGCCAAGGCACGCATGCTTGTTCATAGGTTCCAAGCAGAAGACTTTTGCCCTCAGCTCTCAAGTAAATTTCCCCACTGAAGTCAATAACTCCTCGACCGTGACCGTCACTTTCTTCGAGCCATGGTTCAATTTCTGGGAGTTCTTCAGTAAGAAAGTACATATGTTCCATTGCTTGAACCGGTAGTTCTATGCCACACATACGACCAACTTCTCTAGCCCACAAACCTCCAGCGTTTACAAAATTCTCACAATTTATTGTGCCCTTGTCTGTTGAAAGATCCCAAGTCCCATCAGGCTGTTGAGAGATTTTGTTTACCCATGTATTTCGTTGAATTTCAGCGCCTAAAGATCTCGCTGCAGCCGCGTAAGCATTTGTGACGCCTGAAGGGTCGACATGTCCGCCTACGGGATCCCAAAGAGCACCTACAAAATATTGTTCTTCGAGAAAAGGAACAAGATTTTTTGCTTCTGAAGTTGAAATTATTTCTGTTTCCATGCCCATGTATCTACCGCGCGCGTGAGCCATTTTTAGCCAATCCAGTCTGTCTTCAGTATCTGCCAACATCAGTTCGCCAGTTAGATGGATTCCACAATCGACACCGGTTAATTCTTCAAGTTCTTCATAGAGTTTTATTGTGTACCTTTGAAGAGCGGCTACATTTGGGTCCCCATTTAGGGTGTGCATACCTCCGGCTGCATGCCAAGTCGAACCTGCCGTGAGCTCTTTTCTCTCCAGAAGTACAACGTCGGTGCAACCTGCCTTGGTCAAGTGGTACAGCACGCTGCAACCGACAACACCTCCGCCTATGACTACTACTTGAGCTTTGTCTTTCACTTTTTACCTTTCTTAATAGTCAGTTGGAACTCCACCTTCAGCAACCCTTCTTTCAAGATATTCATCTAGCTCGGCACGAATATCTTCTTCCATGGGAGGTTCGTGGTGTGAGTCAATTAGTTGTTTTGCTAGTTTTTCAGCTCTTTGGTGAGCTTCTGGACGACCGGATTCATCCCATGACTCGTAATTTCTCCAGTCTGAGACCATTGGATGAAAATGTTCGGTCTTGTAGCGTTCTTGGGTGTGTTCTGAGCCAAAGAAGTGACCTCCGGGGCCTACTTCCGCAATTGCTTCAACAGCAAGAGTAGCGTCATCGACAGTGACAGGTTCCAGCATAGAATTAACCATGTTTAGAACATCTGCATCGATAACCATTTTTTCATACGAAGCGAGGAGGCCACCTTCCAGCCAGCCTGCTCCATGCATTAAAAAGTTTACGCCTCCCATAATTGCACCCCATATAGAAATAACACTTTCATACATTGACTGAGCATCAACACTGTTTGCAGCGTTTACATTGGATGATCGGTAAGGGAGGTCATAACGTCTGGCTAGCTGACCCCCGATAAGACAGGCTTTCCAGTATTCAGGTGTTCCAAATGCTGGTGCTCCAGATTGCATGTCAACATTTGAAGTGAAACCCCCATAGATAACAGGTGCTCCCGGGTTAACTAGTTGTGTGTAAGCAACTCCTGCCAAGGCTTCAGCATTTTGTAAAACTATGGCTCCTGCGATAGTTACTGGAGCCATAGCACCTGCCAACGTAAAGGGGGTTATACAAATAGCTTGATTCCGTATAGACATTTCTTGAATCCCATGAAGCATTACTGTGTCGTATCTCAAAGGTGTGCTCGCATTTATTACCGAAGAGATTGAAGGTTCTAAGTTGAAAGTCTCTTGATCTACGCCTCTAGCTATCCGAGTAATTTCCATAGCATCAATATTCCTTTGTCTGCCGAGGCTGTATACGAATGGTGATTTGTCAGAAAGAGTTACAGAGTCGTGAGTTGCATATAAATGTCTAACTGAAGCATGTATATCGGTAGGTTCTACTGGGTAGCCAGCGATTGTGTGTAGACAGTTAAGCATCTGAGCCAATTTGATCAGATTACGAAAATCTTCTCTATTGCCATCGCGTCGATCACGGCCTAATCCAGTCACGAAAGGAGGGCTGGCTACCGCAGTGTAAGTAATCCATTTGCCACCCATAATGAAGTTTCGTTCGGGTGTTATCCCGTGCATCTTAAATTCTTTAGGCGCGGTAGAAATAAGTTTCATGATCATTTCAGGGTCAAATCTGACTTGTTGGTCTTTAACAACTGCTCCAGCATCTGCTAACTGTTGACACGCTGTTTCATCTAGAAAAGCAATCCCAGTTTCTGAAAGAACTTTAAGCGAAGCTTGGTGAATTGATTCCAACTCATCTTCAGAAACTGCTCGCAAAGGTTCGAATCTGTGTTGCGGCTGAATTGAGGAAGGTTGTTGAATGGCGAATGGATCTTTGCCTCTCCTTTGGTTTCTGCCGACACGCCTGCGTTCATTTGACACTAGAAAACCCAGTATCTTGCTCGTTCATTTTTTGAAGCCTTCTTTTCCTGAGGGGGGGTCATAGAGTGGAGTTAGTTGCAATTCTTCTCCGTCCCAAGGGTTAGCTTTAGCAACATTTTCATTTAGCACGACGCCAAGACCGGGTTCTTTGGAGGGTATTACAAGTCCATCAGAAAATTCAATGGGCGTTTCTAGAATCTCGGCATGAAAACCAGACCAGTCTTCAATTGACTCAAGTATCAGAAAGTTCGGTGTGCACGCAGCTAGTTGAATATTTGCAGCAGCAACAACGGGACCGCAATAACAGTGTGGTGCTAGTAAGGCTTGTTTTACTTCTGCGATTGAAGCGATTTTTTTGCCCTGCAGAATACCTCCACAACGACCTAGATTTGGTTGGATTATTGAAGCTGCATTTGACTCGAGAAGTGTTGAGAATTCACTAGCTGTTGTGAGTCTCTCTCCGGTTGCAACTGGAATGGAGGTTCCGGCAGCAACTCGTGCCATTCCTTTAACATCATCAGGGGGTACAGGTTCTTCAAACCAAAGAGGATCGTATTTCTCTAGGACTCTTGCGAGTCTTAGAGCACCCGAAGGTGTGAATTGGCCATGGGTGCCAAATAGTATGTCAGCTGATGTTCCAAGAGTTTCACGAAGAGCTTTTACCATTGATTCACAAAATTCCAATTCGCTTGGCGTAGGTTGACGACCGTCAAAAACTGAATAAGAACTAGCTGGATCAAATTTGACTGCAGTGAATCCTTTTTCGACTGCAGTGGCCGCTGCTTCAGCAGCTAAGGAAGGGTCGTTATAAATGTGTTTTTCAGTTGAGGGTTTGTATGTGTCTTCTCCATCAGGTGGGTACAGATATGTGTAAGCACGGAGTCCTTCGTGCACACGACCACCTAGAAGTTCATAGACCGGTTTGTTGCATTCTTTTCCAATTAAATCCCAGCAAGCCATTTCCAGTGAACTGATCACACCGCACAAGGTTGGGTCGGGGCGAAGTGTGTACCCCACTCCATAAGAGCGACGCCAAAAAGTTTCAATTTGAAAAGGGTTTTCCCCTATAAGAAAACGATCTGCTGTATCTTCGATCATTTTTGCAATGAGATGGGGATTGAAAGAAGCTGCATAAGCCTCTCCAATTCCAGAAACACCATTGTCAGTTGTCAGTTTTACGAAAATGAAATAGCGGCCCCCATGTCGTGGTGGAGGGTTAGCTACAACAAATGTTTCCACTTCAACAATTTTCATTTTAAAACCTCCTTAAACACCTGGGCATATCACGGCGCGTATGGCTGATCCGCTACGCATTTCATTGAGAGCGTCATTAATATTTTCCAACGGATGAGTGCTCGAAACCATATTTTCAAGATCAAGTTTGCCATCACGCCATAAATCAACCATTGCGGGGATGTCAAAATGTGGTTTAGAAGTACCCATTTTTGAACCTAGTATTCTTTGATTTCTGGCTGCTAATAAGCCTGGGTCAAATTCTGATTTAATACCATCTTCAGGCATGCCCACTAGTACCAGAGCACCCATGGGTGCTATAAGTTGCATCGACATTGAGATTGCCGAGGGGGCAGCAGTGCTTACAAAGACAAAATCAGCTAGGCGACCTCCGGTAATATCTTGAATGATTTCATGTAGGTCTTCTGAAGGTTTGAGAGCATGAGTAGCTCCAAGTTCAATTGCTAAATCTCTTTTATTTGCTAAGGGGTCTACAGCAATTACGTATTCCGCCTCAGAAATTTTTGCGCCCTGGACTGAAGCTAAACCAACACCTCCACAACCAACTATCACAGTAGTGTCACCGCTTTTAACTTGCGCCGTGTTGAATACAGCACCCAGTCCTGTCATGACACCACAGCCTAGAAGAGCAGCGAAAGCAGCAGGTAAATCTTTGGGTACAGGAACACACTGTGAAATGTGAACGACCACCTCTTCTGCAAAGCCTCCAGTGTTGAGGCCGTGTGTGATCACTTCACCTGTTTTTGTAGCTAGGGGACTTGTTTCATGTAGTCTGAGTTTTCCTGTGCAGGCTACATCATGCCCTCTTTTGCAAGCTAAACATTTACCACAGGTTCGGATTAGGGAAACTACTACTTGATCTCCGATGTCTAATTTTGTTTTTGTCTCTGGTCCTACTTCAGTCACCTTGCCAGACACTTCGTGTCCTAACACGACTGGGTATCCAATTGACCAACCTCCGTCTATATAAGTAATGTCAGAATGACAGATGGCGCACGCTTCTACACTTACACGGATTTCATCTTGTTCAGGGCTCAACAACTTGATCTCTTCAATAATTAAGTCAGTTTTAGACTCATGGCATACAGCTGCTTTGATAAGAGTCATCGAAAGTTCCTAGACATCAGCGAAGACTACTTTGAACCTATTAATTTAGAAAAGTCGAAAGAGGTAGAAAATTATCCAAGAATTATTTCTGAAATCTCGCGTAATTCATCAGGTGTGCGTGCAGAAATATTTAACATAGTTATTGGACTGTCTTCGAAAGCTTGAAGCCTGTCACGAATCCGATCTGCTGACCCAACAAGGCTAATTTCATCGCAGAAATCACTAGGAACTGAGGCAATTGCTTCTTCTCGTTTACCCTCTAAAAATAACTCTTGTATACGTTTAGCTTCAGCCTCAAACCCCATTCGAGACATTAACTCGGTGTGAAAGTTCTTTCCTTTCGCTCCCATGCCTCCTATATACAAAGCGATGCTCATTTTGATTGGGAGTAAACCTGTTTCAATATCGTCGGTTACATTCACGATCATGTTGAGAGGTATTTCAAAAGAATCTTTACGATTTGAAATGACTTCGCTGTAGACATCTTGACGGTAAGGGGAATAGTAAAGAGGTAGCCAACCATCCGCAATTTCACATGTTTGAGCTACATTTTTTGGACCTTCTGCGCCGATAAAAATAGGGATATCACTTCGTAGAGGATGGGTCATGATTTTTAGAGGTTTACCAAGTTCAGTGGAGTCAGGCCCTTTGTAGGGATGCTGAAAAAATTCACCTTCATAAGAAAGGTAATCTTCACGAGCGAAAGCAGATCTTAAAATTTCAACGTATTCCCGGGTTCTCGCTAAGGGGCGCTTAAATGGTTGCCCATACCATCCTTCCACCACCTGGGGGCCGGATACTCCTATGCCAAGAATTAAGCGGCCAGAAGACAAATGGTCAAGAGTTACTGCGTGCATCGCGCAAGCAGTTGGTGTACGAGCTGCAATTTGAACAACACTTGTGCCTAAGCGAATGTTTTCAGTCACAGCGGCTAAATGAGCTAGAGGAGAAAAAGCATCGGAACCCCAGGATTCCGAAGTCCAGACTGTATCGACACCTAATTTTTCAGCTTCCTGTGTGAGTGGAACCCAGTCTGTGGGTGGTTGAGCAGACCAGTACCCCCAAATCAATCCAAGTTTCATTGGCACCTTTCCTATCTATAGAAGTAATTCAGTAGTCGTATCTTAAATGTATTTTATGTATGAGTAGTGATTAACTCTGTTGCTTTGAAGGCAGCCCAAACTTCGTCACCTTTATGGAGATCGAGAACCTCAAAAGCATTATTGGTGATTTCGGCAATGAAATTCAATTGACCGTCTAAATTGATGCGCACATTTTCGCCCAAATGGTGTATTTCTAAAATTTTAGCCATAAGAACATTTCGAGGGCTTCCTACGGGCTTTTCCTTATAAAGAGCGATCGATTTTGGCGGGATTACGATATTGACTTGGCCTTGGATCGATTCACTTAAAATTAGTTCCACTCCTTTATCGGTTACGGCGACCAGTCCATCTGCTAAGGCGGGCACGAAGTTTAATCCAACGAGAGAAGCAGAATATGGGGTTGCCGGTGAAGTCTTTATTTCATCTGGTGTTCCTACTTGTGTTATCTCACCTTTTTCTAAAATGATTAGTCGTTGCGATAACGAAGCTGCTTCAACAGGGTCATGCGTAACTAGCAAAGTTGCTACTCCTTTTTGTGTTTTCAAATATTGATAAATGATTTGTCTACTTTCTTCATCAAGAGCAGTAGATGGTTCATCGAGTAATAGGACTTGGGGCTTAGAAGCAATTGCTCTAGAAATTGCTACACGTTGCGACTCGCCTCCAGAGCAATTGCCGGCTTTTTTGTTCTGTATATGTTGTAAATCAAAGAGTTCGATTAATTCAGAAACTTCTTTTTTGGATGAATTTGGGCTGAATTCAATGTTTTGTTTCACAGTTAAATGATCAAAAAGCATTTGGTTTTGGGGGACCCAGCCAACATTTCTGAAACGGGGATGTACGAAGGTTTGTCCTGAATCGATGGTATTCGTATTTATTCTTAGATCTCCTGAAGTTAGTTTTTTAAGGCCGCCAATAAGTTTTAAAATTGTTGACTTTCCTGAACCATTAGGACCTAAAAGGCAAACTGTTTCATTCTTTTTAATTTCAAGTTTGACCTTTAAGGTGAAGTGTTCGAGATCTAAAGATCCATCAAGTTCCAGCATTATTATCGACTCGGTAACCACTGATCACGGAACGGTATAAGAATTGCAAGTGAAGTGACGATCATCACCAAACTGAGAGCTAAAGCTTCTTCAGGATTAGTTTCTAGTGCCAGAAAAATTGCTAGAGGCAGGGTTTGAGTTTCACCCGGCATATTTCCTGCAAAAGTTATAGTTGCACCAAATTCACCAAGTGCGCGAGCCCAAGAGAGAGCAAGCCCTGCAAGTATTGAAGGAAATATGCGAGGAAGTGTAATTTTTAAGAATATTTTTGATGAAGAGGCCCCAAGTGTTTCCGCAGTTTTCTCAAGATCTTCATTAATAGAACGGAAAGCAGACTCGACAGCAACAATAAAAAATGGGATTGAAACAAAAACTGCTGCCACTACTGATCCAGCTGTAGTGAATGGGAGAGTTAAACCGAACCAATCATTTAGCCATTTACCTAGAAAACCTTGCCTCCCAAAAGCAAAGAGTAAAGCAGTCCCACCCACAACTGGAGGAAGAACCATTGGTAGAAGTACCACTGATCGGAGTAATTTCATAAAAGAAAAATTAGACCTAGCTAAAACCCACGCGATTGGAATTCCAAATATAAACACAACTAGAGCGGCTGAAAAGCTTACAAATAAAGAAAGTAAGAAAGCATCTAGAATTATGTCGCTTCCAAGAAGGTTTGTTAGTCCAGACCAGGGCATCCTCTGTAAGAGTCCTATTAGTGGGGACATAAGAAATAGAATCGCGATCGTTGCGATTAAAACGATTGTTTTGGGAATCCTATTCATAAGGAAAATCCATATGTAGAAAAAATTTCTTTAGCAGCGCCGGAATTTAAGAAATCAATGAAGTCATTTCCTTTTTCCCCTTTAGATGCTGCCGCATACGAGACACAGGGACAAGTAATTTCTTGAGGCCATGCTGCAGTTACTTTTGGTTCGTTCTGCAGGTCGGTTAAGTAAACAATTCCCAGATCTACCTCCATAGAGGCAACACGTGCCAAAACAGCTTTAACACTCATTTCGTATGTATCTGCTTTTACGTTTCCGAATTTTGCTTTTGTGGTATCGCCGCACGGGACCCCCTCCGAACATATTGCTATAAGATTTTCAGCCCGGTTTAGATCATTTGGTTCAAAAATTTTATTAATAAATTCGACAGGTTTAACTGCAATCAAAGAGTTGTAAGCGAAGCCCTCCAAAATTTCTTGAAAATCCAAATCATTAATGAGGTCGGCATTTGCTGTGATGAAAACATCGGCATCCGCTCCATCTCTAAGCTGTGCGGCCAAGTGGTTTGAACCGGCAAAAACTACTTTTGTCTTAACTTCATAAATTTCTTCGTAATTTTTGATTACTGCGGAAATAGCCTCTGTTAGCGAGGAGGCAGCATAAACATTGATTTCTTTTTCTTCCTTGCTGCACCCAAAGGAAGCTAAGCAAAAAATTACAAGAATTGAAAAAGTTTTGTTTAAGGCCTTACGGGCGTTCGATAACCACATTTGTTGCCTTTATCGCAGCTACTGCTAAAGCTCCTGGTTCTAATCCAAGTTCTCTAGTTGCTTCAGCAGATATCAGGGAGACAACTCGATACGGTCCAGCTTGAAGTTCGACTTGGGCCATAACTCCGTCGGCTACGACACGGGTGACTAAACCGGTGAAACGATTTCGAGCTGAAAGGGTAGCTCCTTCTTGTTCACTTGAATCTGAAATTTCTTGAGCAAGTTTTGCAAGTTCAACGCCGTTTATGAGTCTGTGTCCACCTTCAGTTCGTTCGATTGAAAGACGGCCGGAATCCGCCCATCTTCTGACAGTGTCTGAGCTGACACCAAGTAATTGAGCTGCTTCACCGATTCTAAACTTGTTCATACTATAAAAAATACTTAAAAAGCTTGCAAATGCAACTTTTATTACTTAAAAATATAAATTATGATTTTACTATGAGTATTAAAGTTGCAATTGAAGATATAGGTAAACGTCTTGAAGAATATGGAAATTCTGCTTTTGTAGTAACAATGACTGAAGAGGGAAAAGCAAAAATTGTTCATTCATTAATTACTTTGGAGGAAGATTTTATTATTTGTTCCCCTGGAAAAGGGACCATCAAGAACTTGACCCACTCAAGTTCAGTTAGTTTCCTTTTTCCCCCTAATTCGCATGGTGGATTCAGCATGATTATCGATGGAATTTGCCAAGCCCAAGATCAAGAAAAAGATTTTATAAAAGTTGCAGTTACAGATGGCGTTTTGCACAGACCCGCGTAAACGATGTTGGTATTTTAATTTTTGTTCTTGATTTGAGACAAGTAGGTTTCTTGCGCTTTTTGCGATTCTGGATCAGCCATTGCTACTTCTAAACCATCTGCGTCAGACCAAGACCTCATAGTCCCAACCATCTGAGATGTAACTGCATTTACGTGAGCTTTCGTTGAAAGAGTAGCGATCCTAGATTTACCCGCAATGGCTGAGACTAGGTCATTTATCGCAGAGTCAATTTCATCAATATTTATCACTCTATTTATAAAACCTATTTCGGAAGCTTCTTCAGCATCAAATGGCCTACAAGTCATAACCAGCTCTTTTGTCAAAGCAGGTCCTATCTCTCTCACGAGTCTGGGAATCCCTCCCCAAGCTAAAGGAATACCTAGATCGACTTCTGGAATGGAAAAACTTGTTTCAATGGAAGCAATCCTAAGGTCACAAGCTGCAGCCAGCACGAGGCCACCACCCACAACATGACCATGAAGACGTGCTATCGCTATGGGAGCCATTCCCTCGATTGAGTCAGCCATGAGTCGACCTAAGTCAGCAGGTTTTCTACCGCCCACTTTTCCCGATGCACTTTGGTTGTTGGTTCCGAAAGCATCAGTATCAAAGCCAGCGCAGAATGATCTACCCGCTCCGCTAACTACTACGACACGTAAATCAGGTTGTTTGTCAAACCAATCCGCGGCCTCAATTATTTCTTCCATGACAGCAGTCGATAAGGCGTTCAGACGTTCAGGTCTATTCAGTTGCATCTGGGCTGTTTTCCCATCGCAAGAAACAACTAAATACTCGAAACTTGGCTCAGCTGTCATTTCAATTATTTTCTACTTCTGCAAGTAAAACTTCAACCTCAAATTTTTCTCCTACAACAAGATTCATGTTTTCGGCTTTTGCCGCAGCAGACACATCGTCTAAGGCCAGACGAAGAAGGTCGAGTCGCTCAGAAGTGTCAATAACAGTGCAACTCGTCACCGGTGTCGCCAGTGAAGATTTAGCTTCAGTTTTCTTCTTGCGGATTTCAGCTATTGTTTGCGCAGCTACAAGAGCAATTTCTTGATCTCCGATAGATCCAGAAGTTTCAGGTAGATCTTTAGTTGAGGGCCAATTTTGCTGATGTATTGAGCCGTCTCTCCACCATGACCAGACCTCTTCGGTGACAAAAGGAAGAAAAGGTGCAAAAAGTTTCAGTAGAGTTTGTAGCGCTAAAAATAATGCGTATTGAGCTGATATTGCGTTTGAACTTTCTTCTCCATAAGCGCGAACCTTAACAAGCTCCAAATGGTTATCTGTAAAATCCCAGAACCATGATTCAGTTTTTTCTAATGCTCTTGCATAATCAAAAGTGTTAAAAGCAGCAGTCGTTTCATCTATTAATCCATCCAGACTTGCGAGCATTGAAAGGTCTAAAGGATTGTTTATAAGACTTTTATCTATCTCAAGTAAATCGCTTTTTGCATCACTGAAACTTAAAACAAATCGGCTTGCGTTGAGTATTTTTATCGCTAATTTCCTGCCGATTTTCATTTGACCATCGTCAAATGTCGTATCTGTTCCAGGCCTTCCGTTAGCTGCCCAGTAACGAATAGCATCTGATCCGTATTCTTCTAATAAGTCGATTGGGGTAACTACGTTGCCTTTAGATTTTGACATTTTCTTTCGATCAGGATCCAGAACCCAGCCACTTAAAGCGCAATTCAACCAAGGAGAAGAATCAGATTCAAAATGTGATCTCACAACAGTTGAAAAAAGCCAAGTTCGTATTATGTCGTGTGCTTGCGGGCGCATATCCATTGGGTAAGTGCGTTCGAATAGATCTTGATCTTCTTCCCATCCACAAGCAATTTGCGGCGTAAGGGATGAAGTTGCCCAAGTGTCCATAACATCAGGGTCTCCGATGAAACCATTTGGTTTCCCTCTCTGATCCTCTGAAAATCCAACTGGTACCTGTGAAGTTGGATCTACAGGAAGAGAATCTTCCTGGGGGGCTATCGGTTCATCCCAAATGGTTTCACCATTTTCGTCAATCGGATACCAAAGTGGTATAGACACACCAAAAAAACGCTGTCTGCTTATTAGCCAGTCACCATTAAGTCCTTCAATCCAGTTGCTGTAACGAGCTTGCATGTAACTCGGATACCAGTTCATTTCATTGCCTCTATCAATAAGTGCATTTGCTAATTTCTCATCGCGGCCTCCATTTTTTATATACCACTGACGCGAAGTGACGATTTCTAGAGGTTTGTCGCCTTTTTCGAAAAATTTTACTGGATGTGTAATTGGTTCAGGTTCTCCGACCAGTTCACCTGCCTCACGAAGCATCAATACCATTTCTTCTTGTGCAGAGAAAATCGTTTTTCCGGATAGGCGTTTAAATGCATTAATGCCGGTTTCATCAGAAATGCCTGATGGAGGATCGTTTATAATTCTTCCATTCCGGTTTATTATTGCTCGAACTGGTAAGTCTAATTCCCTCCACCAAGTGACATCAGTGGTATCACCAAAGGTGCATATCATAGCGATTCCAGTTCCTTTTTCAGGATCCGCAAGTTGATGTTTACAAACTGGGACTTCGACACCAAAAACGGGTGTAGTTACAGTTGTCCCAAAAAGATTTTTATATCTTGAGTCATCTGGATGGGCGACCAAAGCTACACAAGCAGGTAATAACTCCGGTCTAGTTGTTGCAATATGTAAGTCTTCATCACTTTCTGTGTGGAAGGTAAGCGTATGGTAAGCCCCTGGCCTTTCCCTGTCTTCAAGCTCAGCTTGAGCTACAGCAGTTCGGAAAGTTACATCCCAGAGTGACGGAGCCTCTGTTTGATATGCCTCGCCTCTATTCAGATTTCGAAGGAAAGCGCGTTGAGCCACACGCTGACATTTTTCATCAATAGTTGCGTAGGTAAGACTCCAATCAACTGATAATCCAAGACGTCGCCATAGAGCCTCAAATGCCTTTTCATCTTCTGCAGTAAGAATATGGCAGAGGTCAATAAAATTGCGTCTACTTATGTCGAATTCACCGCGTTCTTTAATTTTTTTTGGGTTGCCAGCGTCGGCTGGTGTTTCAAAGTCTGGATCATAAGGGAGTGAAGGGTCGCATCTCACTCCAAAAAAATTTTGGACTCTTCTTTCAGTTGGAAGGCCATTATCATCCCAACCCATGGGGTAAAAGACTTCTTTCCCAGCCATTCGTTGATAGCGCGCTATTGCATCAGTATGTGTGTAAGAAAAAACATGTCCCACGTGTAAAGAACCTGAAACTGTGGGGGGCGGCGTATCTATAGAAAAAATTTCTTCTCTAGTTTTATTGCGGTCAAAACTATAGATTCCGTTTTTTTCCCATTGATTGCACCAGATTTCTTCAATTCCATCTAAAGATGGCTTAGTTGGCATTTTTGAAGCGTTATTTTTACTTGTCATATATCAATTTGAGACTATCTGCGCTTATCGATTAACCGAGCGGAATTGTTTGCTCTTCGAGTTGTGCGGGTATTGTCAAACTGAAGAAATTTAATTTGGAGGTAATCAATGGGCGACTTCTCAATGGAGTTGAACGAAGAGCAATTACAACTACAAGATTGGGTTCATCAGTTTTCTGAAGATGTGATTAGACCTGCTGCTGAAGAATGGGATGAAAAAGAAGAATTTCCATTTCCTGTGGTTGAGCAAGCAGCAGAGGTTGGAATCTACTCTTGGGAGTTCTTAGCGAATGGAATGATGGGAGATAAAACAGGTCTAACTCTTCCGGTAGCTATCGAAGAATTATTTTGGGGTGATGCAGGCATCGGAATGGCGATAATGGGATCTGGATTAGCAGCGGCTGGAATTTTGGCATCTGGCACGCAGGAACAAGTATTGGAATGGGTGCCACAGTGCTACGGGGAAGCTGGGGATCTTAAAATTGGGGCTTTTTGTGCTAGTGAACCTGACGCTGGGTCTGACGTAGGTGGTTACCGAACTAGAGCTGTTTACGACGAAGCAACAGACGAATGGGTTCTAAATGGTACGAAAGCTTGGATTACTAATGGAGGTCTAGCCGACATTCACGTAGTGGTCGCTGTAGTAGAACCTGAACTTAAATCTAGAGGCCATGCATCTTTTATCGTGCCTCCTAATACACCTGGTTTAAGTCAAGGACAGAAGTACAAAAAACATGGAATTAAAGCAAGCCACACAGCAGAGGTCGTACTAGAAGATGTCCGGATACCAGGTTCTTGTCTACTTGGGACCAAAGAGAAACTTGACGAGAGAATCGCACGTGTAAAAGAAGGTAAATCTGGAAACGCTCAAGCCGCAATGCAAACTTTTGAAGCTACCCGCCCTGCGGTAGCAGCCCAAGCAATAGGCGTAGCTAGGGCTGCATATGAGTATGCACTCGAATACGCTAAGGAAAGAGAAGCATTTGGTAAGCCAATAATCATGAATCAAGGTATTTCCTTCATGCTTGCTGATATGGCTGTTGAGATAGAAGCAGCTCGTATGCTTACTTGGCGTGCTGCGTGGTTGGGAAAGCAACAAGGTTTTAAGAATGCTGAAGGTTCAATGGCCAAGTTGAAGGCTGGAAGAGTTGCTACGTGGGTTACAGAAAGAGCGATTCAGATTCTTGGTGGGTATGGATATGTAAGAGAATACCCAGTGGAACGTTGGCACAGAGACGCAAAAATCCACGATATTTTCGAAGGAACAGAACAAATCCAACAACTGGTTATTAGCAGGGCAATATCAGGTTTGAGAATCGAGTAGTAATGGATTTAGGCATTTCCGGGCGAACGGCTTTAGTTACCGGTGCTTCAAGAGGTCTGGGTCTGTCTAGCGCTAGAGCCTTGTCTAACGCAGGGGTAAAAGTTTGTTTGGTATCACGATCAACGGACCGATTGTCGATTGCTGCTCAAGAACTACCGAATGATTGCCATACCATTGCTTCTGATTTGTCAGATCCTTCTTCAATCCAAACCATGCTAAAAGAAGTAAAAGAAACATTTGGTTGCGTAGATATTCTTGTGGCAAATGCCGGTGGCCCACCACCTGGAAATTTTGAAACTACTGAAACTGAAGACTTTTCAGAAGCTCTACAATTGAATCTTTTGTCGACCGTCGAAATGTGTAAGGGTTTAATTCCAGAAATGACCCATCAAGGCTGGGGCCGGGTAGTGGCCATTACTTCAATTGCGGTGAGGGAACCAATGGCTCAGTTGATCCTGTCAAATACGGCTAGATCTGGGTTAACAAGCTTTTTGAAAACGACAGCAACCGAAGTAGCGGGGGCTGGTGTGACAGTAAATTCAATCCAACCGGGACTCCACGCGACTGAAAGGCTCACTGAACTTTATGAAGATTTAAAAGGTGTAGCAGGAAATGTTCCAACTGGAAAACTAGGCGACCCTGACGATTTTGGTGAAGTCGTAGCTTTTTTGTGCTCAGAGCAAGCGAAATTCATAACAGGTGCAGCAATCCCCGTTGACGGTGGAGCTGCAAAAGGATTGCAGTGATTTAAATGACAAAAAAAACCAGAAATAAAGGATTCCACCACGTCGTTTACGCGTGCAGAAACAGTGAAGAAACCCGGCATTTTTATGAAGATTTATTAGGAATGCCTTTAGTTCACACTGAGGTAAAAAATGCTCCAGATGGATTCTTCCGCCATTTGTTTTTCGATACTGGAGATGGCTCGTGTATAGCTTTTTTTGAGGTTTCAGGGGTAGGAGAGAATCCTGATTGGAGTTCCGAAGTGTCTATAGGCAATGGTCTTCCCGTTTGGGTTAATCACCTAGCTTTCGCTTCTGATGAAGAAAGAACTGAAAAGGTGCGAGAACGGTTAGCTGCAGAGGAAATTGTTCCTTTGATGGAAGTGGATCACGGATGGTGTCACTCGCTTTATTACATAGACCCAAATGGAATAATGGTTGAGTTCTGCAGAGATACAGGCGAATTCGGGGTTGACCCTGAAACCGCAGCAGCACGTCTCAGCTCAACTGATGACACCGACTACTCAACGTTCATTAAACCTTTAGATATAGAAGGGCTCAGAGGATTCAGTCTCTTTCCCGAACCCAAAGACGCATAGGGAAGCCGAATGTCTAGAATCCGACAGGTTAGTCGCTCAGATTTACACCCGGCAGCTGAAACTATATTTCAACTCATATTTGGAGACAGAGACCCAACAGTTGAACCCGGTACCGATACTGGAAGTCCAGGAGATTGGTGGCCCACGTTTGCTTTGGTGCCCGAAGTTTTCGATCACGCAGTTGCAGGTTTAGCTTTATACAGATCGCCAGAGCGAAAATTGGATCCACAACTACGAGAACTTGGACAAACTCGTGTTGGGTGGGACGTTGGGAGCCGTTTTGTTTTTTCACAGCACTGTAAATCTTGCCGAACCGTTGGAATAAGCGAAGAAAAAATCGAAGCGATTCCGAAGTGGGAAGAATCTGAGTGTTTCAATGAAATTGAAAGAGCAGTTCTTGCATATACGGACTGTCTAGCAATCAATAATGGCTTAGTAACAGATGAAATTTTTCAGACACTTACAGAACATTTATCAGATGAAGAAATTCTTGAACTTACATACATAGTTGCTACATATGGAATGCATGGGATTATTTCTAGAGCATTACAGCTTGAATTTGATGATGATGAGAATCATCCTCTAGAAGAGATAGAAGGTGATCATCAAAGCTTGAGCCAGGAACATACTGAAAGACGAATGCAAGAAATAATTGACAAGGAAAAATCTGGTGGCTGACTTTGATGCTCCTTCTCGAAAAAATACAGTTAAATCAAACAACCGCTAAAGAACTAGACAATGCTGATCAACTAGCAAACTTTCGCTCAAAGTTTGTGATCGAAGATCCAAACTTAATCTAT